>ENA-UOOH01000235-UOOH01000235.1-fermentation-metagenome-genome-assembly--contig:-NODE-235-length-67417-cov-19.223865_pt1 | contig 67417 bp, 58 predicted proteins | sample MGYA00245778_ERZ724025 | MGnify/ENA primary metagenome ERZ724025 (study PRJEB28704, sample SAMN03018313) | fermentation metagenome | biome: anthropogenic terrestrial biome; feature: soil; material... | reverse complement strand
GGTAGGGGTAGGTGTAGGAGTTGGCGTCGGTGTCGGTGTCGGCGTAGGTGTAGGAGTTGGCGTCGGTGTCGGAGTAGGTGTCGGGGTTGGTGTCGGGGTCGGAGTAGTGTCGTAATTACTGTCAAGAATATCGTATTTATGAAGTACATAGTTTTCGGGCTCATTTGTCACATTGCCAGGAGTTCCACTAAAACCCAGACTCATGCTGGAACCAGGAGCAATATTGGCATTATATCCACGGTTTTTTATTATGTAATGATTACCTTCCCTGCTTATCACTTCAGCAGTCCAGAAACTGGTTATTTGTTTGTCAAAGTCAAATTCCAATATCCAGTCCTCAATAGGCTTGTCCGATTTATTAGCAATAGTTATGTTCCCAATAAACCCCTGTTTCCAATCACTGTCGATATTGAACTCAACATCATACTCACTTTTTTCAGCAGTGATCTTTCTACTAACTAATGCATAATTATATGGTATACTTCTAACATTCCCAGGGTTTCCTGCGAAACCGATTATTACACTGGAACCAGGTTTTATATCTGCATTCCAACCTTTATTTTTGATAATATATTTATTGTCTTCATGTGATACTAAATCCGCAGTCCAGAAGCTTGTGATTTGATACTCAAATTCAAAAGCAATAGCTCAGTTTTCAATAGTTTTATTTCCTGTATTAGTTATAGTAATTTCACCACTAAAACCACTGCCCCAATCAGCAATCTTTTTAAACTTAAAAGTGCACTCATCGGATGTAATATTTGCATTGTTACTTTGCGCAATTGACTGCATTGGTAATAATCCAATAAGAATTGTAAAAGTTATAATCCAAGTAATTATTTTCTGTTTTTGTAACATAAAATTTCCCCTTTCTCGATATAGTATATTTTTAGACATATTTTTAGATTAATTTACTAGTTGAATGATATAAACCACTATTGCATAAATAATCAGATTATGGTTATTATATGTTTCCTTATTTTATTTGTCAATACTTTTATGGGGATATTTCCTAAAAACAATAGGTAACAAGTGCCTATTTATCTGCTATTAATTTGAATATTTCCGAATATATATATTAAATGTTAAATTAAATATTCGTTACATGATTGCGGCTTTTTCCGGGGTATAATCATATTGTGCCATTTCTTTGATTAGTCATTCCTTTTTTGGGGAAATATGAATTGTGGTATAATACCCTCATAGCTGAGGATATTATAGTTGAAAAGAATACTCAAAATATAGGGACATACAGCTATATGAACCTTTGAGCTTTTATCCGGAAATGTGATAATTTTTATGTTATATGCATTGAAATATATCGCAAAAATAAATTAATATTTTAGTACTTCTCAACAGAGTTATTTCAAAGTATAATAGTGTTAAGGATAATAAGCATAATTCCGATGCTTATTATAACGGAAGAAATTGCTTAGATCCGTTTTTTGCGAAGCAAAATAACGCTTCAACACACCATTTCAACGAGGCGGGAGTAAAGGATTTTGCTTGCAAAATCCAGCAAGCCCGGAGCGTACCCACTGGAACGCTCCGATTGAGCGACCCGCAATGTTTGACTCGCCGCCTGTTGTGTGAAGTAGATACCCGCAACCAGACATTTTTCAACCAGAATGGTTGAAAATATGTGAAGAGGTGGGGGACATCTTAGCCTCGTTATAATGATGTCTAAATTTAGAACTGAGGATTCAGGATATGAAGATTGAAAAAGTAAATGAAAATAAAATACGCATCTTTGTCACATTTGATGACTTGGAAGAGCGGGACATCGACCTATCTTCTTTCAATTACAATTCTCCGGAGACCCAGGAATTGTTCTGGGATCTGATGGAACAGGCTGAGTTGGAATTAGGGTTTGAAACCCATGAATCACAACTATGCATTGAAGCTGTCACCGATGTTGAACAAGGATTTGTTATTACCATTACCAGAATTGATGAAGATGGTGATTTTGAATCAATTCATAAATTCATTAAAAACAGGTATAAACGAAATGAACTAAGAACAAAGCGGAAAACAACCAACCTTTGTTCACCGGTTATGATATATAACTTGGACAGCTTTGACGATATATGCATGTTATCTGTGCAACTTAAGCCTATATACAAGGGCGATAGCTCTGTTTATCGCTGCGAAAACTCATACTATTTGGTTCTCCGAAGAATTGAAGGAGCAGAACAAAATGTTAATGCTATGGAAAGCATTTTGTCAGAGTACGGGGACAGGGTAATGAATGTTCTGTTTTTTGAAGGTTATTTAAATGAATACGGAACATTAATGGTGGAGAAAAACGCAGTAAACCTTTTTGCTAAAATGGCTTAGGCTTTGTAAAACTCTTTTTAATATTGAATTGGCATGTTTTATTCATTTATTTTGCCGAAAAAAGGATAACCCATATGGGTTATCCTTTTTGGATTTACTTATATTGTGATTTAACCAAGTTGCAGGAAAAAGTCGTATCGCGACTTTCTGGGAAGTAATCATAGTATTCAATAATCGCTTATGCGAATTGCGTGTCAAACCGAAGCCCACAAAATACGCTTTACATTGCGAGACGAGTTGTATGACAAACAAGGAACCCCCACTTATATCGTGTTTTTTGCTTCAGCTGAACGAGTTCACTAAACACCATTTGCTACTTTTTGTAACCATTCCTTGAATTCATCCTTTAAATCATCTCGTTCAAGGGCAAATTCTACGGTAGCCTGCAAAAAGCCCATTTTGTTTCCTACATCGTATCTCTTACCAATAAAATCATATGCATACATAGCTTCGTGATGCATCAGGCTTTTTAGTGCATCAGTAAGCTGTATTTCTCCGCCTTTACCCGGTGAAATATTTTCGAGATGAGAAAAAATAGATGGAGATATAATATAGCGGCCAAGTATCGCAATATTTGATGGAGCCTTGTCTGCATCCGGTTTTTCAACCATGTCATTAACTTTTATAATTCTATCGTCAACCGTTCTTCCTGCAACAATTCCATACTTTGAAACCTCGCTCTCCGGTACTCTTTGAACTCCGAGAACGGTGGTTTTATACTCGTCATAAACCTTTAAAAGCTGTTTTAAACAAGGCTCTTCCGATTTTACAATATCGTCTCCGAGCAATACAGCAAAAGGTTCATTACCAATAAAAGATTTCGCACAGTATATGGCATGCCCAAGACCTTTAGGTTCCTTCTGACGGATATAATGAATATTCACTAGATTTGATATGTCAACAATCTGAGCAAGCAATTCTTCTTTTTTGCTTTTTCTTAACTCTTCTTCCAACTCAACCGATTTATCAAAATGGTCCTCTATTGCCCTTTTATTGCGCCCTGTAACAATAATAATGTCTTCTATGCCTGAAGCCACAGCCTCCTCAACTATGAACTGTATTGTCGGTTTGTCTACTATCGGGAGCATTTCCTTTGGCTGTGCTTTGGTAGCCGGTAAAAACCTTGTTCCCAAACCAGCTGCCGGGATTATCGCTTTATGTACTTTCATCTTAATCCTCCTTCAAAACACTTTTAAATGCTTTGTTTTTCTCATTCATTCTTAGTTTTTTATCAAATTCCTAAGGCCCTAAAACCCCCACCGAAGCCCAATGCGTATTTTACTTCGTAAAAATGCGTGATGTTCAGCTTCAGCTGAACGAGTTCACTCTTTTCCAAAAAGAGCACCCAATAGAATATATGCATTTAGATGCTCTTTGAAAATATGACGATTCAAGCTTCCTCATATTTTTTCTGCTGAAACTCCCAAAGGCTGAAACTGCCAAAGGTCAACATGTATATTTACAATTAATTTCACCGCAGAAACTCATCCCTAATGCAGTGAAATGGCTGGTCTTTAAGATGTCTTCTGTAAAATAACTATATTTCTCTTCTGCCTTCCAGAGATTTTGCCAATGTAACTTCATCGGCATATTCCAAATCCCCACCAACAGGCAGACCATGGGCAATCCTGGTTGCTTTTACTCCCAACGGCTTTATAAGCTTTGCAAGATACATGGCGGTAGCTTCACCCTCCACATCCGGATTCGTTGCTAAAATTACCTCTTTTGTTTCACCACCGCCTACGCGCTTAATTAGGCTTTTCATATTAATATCATCCGGGCCTGTTCCGTCCATCGGTGAAATAACACCATGGAGCACATGGTAGAGGCCTTTATATTCCCTTACTCTTTCCATTGCTACAACATCACGCGGGCTCTCAACCACACATATTATTGTGCGGTCACGTTTTTCGTTTCCACAGACTCTGCAAGGGTCTGTATCTGTTAGGTCTCCACATACGGAACAGTATTTTATTGTTCTTTTTGCTTCCACAATTGCCCGGGCAAAGTTCATAGCCTTATCAGAAGTCAAACCCAATATGTGGAAGGCTAACCTTTGCGCTGTTTTATGCCCGATACCGGGTAGTTTTTCAAACTCATCTATTAGTTTAGCCACAGGTGCTGCATACATGCTCATATTATTCTCCGTTTTAGTTGACAGTGTGTTTGTGTTATGTGTTTACAAGTGACATGCTCCCACCACCAGGTATTTTTCAACCAGAATGGTCGAAAATATGCGAAGAGGTGAGGGATGCTGCACTTCTTGTTAATCGTTGTTAAAACATCCCCGGAATATTTCCCATTCCTCCGGTAAATTTCCCCATTGTAGCCTGTGTTTGTTCATCAGCCTGCCTGAGTGCCTCAGTTACTGCTGCCAGAACTAAATCTTCAAGCATTTCCACATCATCGGGATCTACAACCTCAGGAGATATCTCAATTGATTTTATTTCCTTGCCACAGGTTGCCACTACTTTTACGGCACCCCCGCCGCTGGACGCTTCAACTGTTTTTTCAGCAAGCTCCTCTTTTGCTTTTTCCATATCCTGCTGCATCTTCATTGCTTGCTTCATTAGATTATTCATAGCGCCTCCACCCATTCCGCCCATGGGGAAGCCTCCTCGCTTTGCCATATAATACACTCCTTTTATTTTTTACACAACATCCCCGTCATGACTTATTTGTAGTGTTTGAGACACTGGTGCCGGCATGAAGAAATGTGATATGACACCACCGCCGGTAGCCTGCTGTGCAGGTAACAACCAGAACACTTTTGAAAAGTTGTGTTATTGATTCATATTCATTATAAACTTAAGTTGATGCTATTTCAATCAAACCGGCTACTTCACCTAAATGCTTGGTCTGCTTAATAATTTTACCACATGCCACAAATGTTGCAACTGTCAATTATTCAAACAAGTGAACTGTTTCAATAGAAACAAATGTAAGTGTTCAAATTCCCAAAATAGGGAAAACAACGTTACAGGACATTCATGCTAAAAAGCGAGCGGCTATGTGTGTTTAGGCTCCTGCGTATTTAACAGTATACCTACGGATATTAACAAAGCTGTAGATTCAAAATAATGGGAAACAGCGGTTCTTGCGGGCAGCATACAGGTATGTTATATTTATAATACAGAAATGTGATTCTGCCGCAGCAAGTCACAAAGTGGCTCATGTAATGCAAGAATTCTTGCGCCCAATGATGTTAAAAACAGGGTTTATTTTGAGTGACCAGAAGCTTAACATATGCATTAGGTGTTTTTCAACTATATTGGCTGAAAATAAGCGAAGAGGTGGGGCGAGAATCTATATATTATGCAAAAGAGGATTTTATGAGTATAAAAAAGCCCGATAATACAAAAGGGTGGTACAGGCTTGATAATGCAGCTATATTATATCCTTCCATACAATCGGAACGGATTACAACCATGTTTCGCTTTTCCGCTACTCTATACGAGAACATTGATCCCCAAACCCTTCAAACCTCACTTGCAAAGATTATCGATCGTTTTCCATACTATAGAGTAAAGTTAAGCAAAGGCTTATTTTGGTACTATCTTGATCACAATCCAAAAACACCAAGGGTTGAAAAGGATGTACAGTATCCCTGTGGCCGTCTTTCACCAATTTCTAACCGGAATTTTTTGTTACGTGTAAGATATTACAATAAGCGTATTGCTGTTGAGTTTTGCCATGCCCTTACCGATGGCACCGGTGCCGTCATATTTTTGAAATCCCTTGTTTATGAATACCTTAAAGAAACAGGCAAAGTGCTCAGTGATAAAACTGATATATTTACAATTGACGAGATCCCTGATCCGGGTGAATTTGAGGATGCTTACAACCGTTTTTACAAACCAGCTCTTCCTTTGCCGGAAACCGGTGATTCCGCTTACCACCTAAAGGGAAAGCTTGTGAAAAAGGGAGTGTATTATGTTATAACAGGGATTTCCCTTTTAAATGATGTGATTAACGAAGCAAAGAAGAAAAATGTTTCGCTTACTGTGTTTCTTGCAGCGATTTACATGGATTCAATGCAGGAAATACAGGATAAATATATTAAAAACCCCAGACATAAAAAGCCGATTTCAATTTCAGTGCCTGTGAATATGCGTAATATTTATCCCACAAAAACAATGCGAAATTTTTCACTTTTTGTAGTCCCAAAAATAGATCCGCGGCTTGGTTATTACACCTTTGATGAAATTTTAAAGATTGTTAATCTAAGCATGATGACTGAAATAAACGAAAAATCCATTAGCAGGCAGTTAAGTCGGAATGTCGGAGGTCAACGTAATCTCATTGTTCGTGTTATACCACTATTTATAAAAAAACTGTTTACTCCCCTGTTATATAGCAGACTGGGTGAGAACCTTTACTCCGGCACCATCTCTAATCTGGGTAAAGTAACCGTCCCTGAAGAGATGATGAAATATGTTGAGAGAATTGATTTTGTTCCTGGGCCTGGTCCTATTAACAAAACTGGCTGTTCCGTCACCGGCTTTGGAGACAAAATTTATATTAGCTTTGGGCGACTTACAAAGGTTCCGGAGCTGGAGAGAGCTTTTTTTACAAGGCTTGTGAAAATGGGGATTCATGTTACTGTTGAAAGCAATATATGAGGTGATACTTAATGGCATATTGTGTTAAATGCGGCGTCGAACTGGAGCGCAATATAGATTCCTGCCCTTTATGCTCCACACCGGTATATTTTCCTGATAATACTGACGAGAGCTCACAAAGGAGCTATCCTGAGCGTATACAAAAATCGAAAACCCGGCATGTGAATCTGGTTCCAAGCAAAACCTTTGTTTATTTAATGACATTTATTTTGGTAATTCCTGCAATCGTATGCCTTATGGTGGATATTCGAAGAAGCTCAGGATTAAGCTGGTCCTTTTATCCTGTGGCATCGCTTCTTCTTATATGGGTTTTAATGGCTTATCCCGCATTAATGAAGCATTACAGCTTTATGAAAGTTCTGACCATCGACATATATTCAATTGTTTTGTTTTTAATATCACTCGATTTGTATTCGGGAGGGTTTTTGTCTTGGTCAGTGTTCCCTGTCGCATCCCTTTTATTAATTTGGGTCTATTTTCTTTTGTTTTCGATCTTTGGCCATAAAAAACCCGGATATATTGCATTGATAGGATATATAAGTACAGCACTTTATCTTAATCTTTTAGAACAAGCCACAAAATCCAGCTGGTTTTTTAAGCTTGCACTACCTATTCTGACTCTACTTTTCATCAAAACATGCCTTGTTCTTATTTTGTCAAGATTTAAATTCTTTAAGAGAGCGGGTCTGTATGGGCTTATTCTTATGGCATTGAGTTTATTTTGTATTGGTATTGAGCTTATAATTAATAATTTTGTATACGGGAATTTATCATTATTCTGGTCTTTAATTGTGTCCGGAGTTTTAATTCCAATGGCAATTTTCTTATTTCTTGTTCAGAGCAATGAAGAGTTCCGTGTGTATCTTCAAAAGAAGTTTCATATGTGACATCTGCGTACTGCCAATTGTGCTGCATTTTGTAAGCAAAACGTGATCACATGTGAGTAAGAGAGCTGGGAGATTAGAAATGAAAATACTACTGGTAGCAGACGAAGAAAGCAAATATATATGGGATCACTTTGACCCGGAACGTTTTAAGGATATTGAGCTTATCATTTCCTGTGGTGATTTACAGTCAAGCTATCTGTCATTTTTGGTTACAATGATTCATGTTCCGCTGTTTTATGTGCATGGGAACCATGATACAACCTATCAGCGTCATCCTCCCGAAGGATGTGATTGCATAGAGGATCTTGTTGTAAACTATAAGGGTTACCGCTTTGCAGGTTTGGGTGGAAGCATGAAATACAGCCGCCGCCAACATCAATATACTGAGAAGGAAATGGAAACACGCGTCAAGAAATTAAAGCGTAAAATCCACAAAAATAAAGGTCTGGATGTATTGGTTACACATGTACCCCCATTTGGAATTTGTGACGGTGAAGACCTTTGCCACACCGGTTTCAAAAGCTTTATAAAACTATTGGATAAATATGAGCCACCGCATATGTTTCACGGTCATATGCACATGAATTATACCCGTCAGGAGAGAATATCCACTTACAATAAAACCACTATTGTAAATGGATATGGTTATTATATCTTAGATATCTAAAGCGGGCTTCTCCCATAACCAAATATCGCGTTCACCTGTGTCTCCTCGGTTACCTGCGTATTGTATCTGATGTACGGGAGAGCAGTACCTCATGTTGTTTTTCCTGTTGAAAGATTTGTTAGAAAACTATTATCCAAACCTTCGGGTATTTCACCATCAATAAAATCCAAAAGCCAGTCCATTGATAATATCTCTTCACGAGCTGCCAAACAGTTTTCTTTAAGTCGAAGCTTGCCGGCTTTGTCATATAAAGGCCCTGTAAATACATTAAATTCTCTGTTAATAATTGCTGATTTAATAAGCTCGGTAAGCCTTTGTGTTTCTCTTGGAACCAGACGCTTAGAATAGAAAAAGTCAAGTATACCGGAATCCATCCCCCACCAATAATTAAGAGTCTGCTTTTTGCCGGATGTAAGGGTACCAGCATTTGAGCGAAGGCCTGTATTTAATATGCTTCGAACCATTTTTTCATAAAATATCCCCCAGTTCCAGACCGGTACGGCAAGATAATTAAGTGGTCTGCATAGACCCTCCTCCGTATCACAAGTTACAGTATATACGCCATATTCCTTAGAAAATTTGCGGTTTGCCAGTGTGTTATGGTGGGAAATAATGTCCACATCTTTTTGTAGTAATCGTGTACCGGCATTAATAGAGCTTTCTGCATTATCCCAGTTCCCTGTCCAATCGAGATAAATCTCTGCTTTGGGGTTTACAAGCTTAGCTCCAAGGGCAAACGCATTAATCCCACTAACAACTTCAGGCGTCGCGCATGTCCCGATATATCCCAGTCTGTCAGTGTAGGTCATTGAGCCTGCTATGACACCTGACAAAAATCGGGCTTCATGTATACGACCAAAATAGGTGTTTACATGCTTGAAGGAATACATACTTGAGCAGTTTAAAAATATAACATCGGGATATTCCATAGCCACTCTTAGAGTCGCATTAATCATTAGCGGTGTGGTTGAAAATACAACATGGCAGCCTTGCTTAACAAGCTCCAAAAGCTTGGCATACGCATCTATGGACTCAGGCACATTATCAATACTAACCGTTTCGACCTGGTCCTTCATTTCCTCCTGAAGATGCATACGCCCCAGTTCATGGGCATATGACCAACTGGATGTTTTTATGTCCTTTGCCAATGCAAAACCAACCTTAACCTTATCTTCATGACGCATAATACTCGAGAGAATACCTAAAATATTTTTTTCTTCCTTAAGCTCCGGCTCGGTTTGTATATCCAATTTTCTCTCAAAACTGTCCAGCTCTATTATAAAGCTTTTAAGAGAAGGCCTTAGCTCATCTTCAAAATAATGCGTAGGAACACCATTTAGCTTAATATAATCAAGAAATGCATCTCCTGTAGTAATGGGAAGCTTGTTGCCACCCAAATCATAGTATACTTTTCTGAACACCTCGTATACAGCATTCAAGAAATACTTAAACCTATTCACTTCCTTTGCCAAACCACTAGGTTGTTCATAATGTTTAATTAACCTCCAGAGCTCGTCAAAGCTTCTTTCCTCAGAAAACCATATCCTATTAATACCGGTGTTTTTATAAAACCTCATAAACGCATAGTATATGCGTATATCCTTGTTGTGCTCATCGTATTTTGGGATCATGCGTGTTACTTCTGCATTATAGCTGAAAACATCCAGGTACTTTAAAACACTTACACGTTTATTTCCCTCAACAACATAAAACCAGTTAAGAAACTCGTATACCTTTATAGGATCCCTGAGACCTTCATCTATTTGAGCTCTATAAACCGCATCCCATTTTAACGAGAATTCCGTGTAGTCATCCATCAAAGGCATGAAATTCCGGGCAAAGGAGATGCTCCTAAGATAGGTATATGTACCCTTAACTTTTTTAAGGGGCACATCAACAGTCCCTATATCAATTTCAGATACAATTTCTATATTCTTAAGAATACCGTCCAAAAAAGGCAGATATCCGTTATGACCTTGGGAAACACTGTTTGCATATTCTTTTAGTGCCAACTTCCTGGCTGATCTGTATTCGTCAGAAATAGGCTTCATATTCTATCATCTCCCCATAATATAATTATTTTTCAGCAAGTCACAAGGTGACTTTCTAATGAAATTTATGTCATCTTGATTTAATAAGTCTTCGAGAAAGTAGTTTAAGCATATTTTTATTGCCACATAAAAACTGCATCTTGATTATTCTAAACTTTATTAACTTGACTATCCTACAATGTTTTGAGATAAAGCTTAATAACTCAACTTTCCCACAGTATTTTGGGCGCTTGCCTGCACAGCAGACTACCAACGGTGGTGTGACATCACACCTCAGCATGTTGGTAACAGCGCCTCAAAATACTACTCGCAAGCTGAGGTGGGAAAGTTGAGTTAATAACAACAGAGACTACACTTTATTTACAATATTTATAAAATATACTCTCTACTTCTGTTATTAATTCTCCTGAATAAACGAGCTCAAGCAAACTATTACACTGCCTTAATGATTGACCTGCCTGGCTATGAGTTATAAGCTGATTCTCCACGGCAAATGCAAGCTCATCCAAATCCAAAACAAGGACCTTTCCATTTGGCAATATTTTAACATCTAGAAGCAAATCAATAAGCCTGTAAGTTTTCACGGCAGTATCTATTTCGGCATGGATAACATCGCAATACCAATATTTCAGCTCCATATCCTTATTCATAACCTTACTTATCTTGTAACCTTTCTTTAGGTAGGTACAGGAGTATCCCTTAGCAAAATCCATCCTTGGATGAATTGGATCCCATCGCGTTACCATTATATCATCATCAAGAAACAAAACCTCATCGTTTGATATGTCAACCTCTTCCATTGGTATAAAACGTACTCTGAAAATTTTTATTCGATCCATCCGACACCTCATAGCAAGCATGCGTTCATTAAGTTAGAAGAATAAGTCTCTGCACTAAAATCATGTTTTAATTATAGCTGATTAACACAATAATTCAAGTTTTGATTTTGAAGCATTAGCAGGTGTGGAATTCTAAACTGGAATTCAAAGCTTATGATATGAGCATATCAATTATGTATAAAACAATTAAATGGAGAGGATAAAACAGATAGAAAAAATATTTCATTTTTCTACCTCGCTCATTGTTATATAAAGCTATAATCGGTAACGAAAGCAAGGAATAAATCTGAAGGTAATGGCTGAACACTGCTACTCCATTGGATATATAGGAGCTTATTAACTCATAGGCAGCATATGCAGCATGGAGAACAGCAACGCCTATTATCATTTTAGAAATATTTCCGGAAGATAGATAAAGCGTCAATATCAAAAACACACCATATGCCCCATAGTCAGAACCGATAGATTCTGCAATAATCGCAATAGCAAAGGCAGCAATCCACGGCAAAACAACACCGTGGTCTTTCAATTTGTCGAAAGCCAAAATGGCGCATAGACCAAAGAAAAGGGTTGCAAATATGTTAAGCCCATAATGAACTCCAAAAAACCAGTCAGGCACCTGGAACAAAACCGCGCACACAGCAAGCCTTAACATATAACGTTTTACCGACCGAGTATGCCTGTACCCCTCAGAAATTAAAAACGCAAAAATGGGAAACGCAAGCCTTCCAATTATGCGATACGCCAAAATATGCGGAAATAGTATAGCCCCGGTATGATCAATAGCCATTAAAATAATAGCAATAATTTTTAGCTGGAAGCTGTTAATGCCTCGTTTCATAAAACCTCACCGAATACAATCGTTGCACAATCCCTGCAACCGCTCGTTGAAATATGCTCTTTCAGAAGAAAAAGTTCTTTTTTCATTGTATCGCAAATTGAAAGATGTTTCTATAGCTGTTGTATAAACAATGAGTTGTAAAAACAATAACTGCGACACAAAAAACCGATATACGTAAAAAACTATTACTTATATCGGCTTTAAAAATTGTTTTCAATTATCATTATTGTGATTGCTTCACATAAAGCAGTGAAGCAACTTTTTCTTTTACATTTTCAACCAGAATGGTTGAAAATATGCGATGGAGCGGGGACATCTTAGCCTCGTTATTTTCTGCTGCTGAAATATTTTGATACTTTTTGCATAGCCTTCACTGTATCTCTCAAGTCGTCTTCTGTATAAAACTCATTTACATTCAATCTAATAGTTGTAGCAAGAATTTCCTCAGCAGTTGGGCAAAGACCCTTTCCGTATGTTATGTCCTTCCCGTAAAACTTGCATCCGAAAGGACAGTCGCTTCCCGGATACGCATTTTTATTAACGAACAGATCATATTCATACACACAAGCGGGTATGTAGCCTGCTGAACATGGAATTCCTTCCATTGTTAATGCACGAACATATTCATCTCTGCTAACGCTAGCCTCTGATTCATCAATCCTTAGCATATAGAACCAGTAAGAGCATTTCCCGCCTTCAGTGATTTTATGTGGGTATATACCAGGAAGTCCTTTTATTCCTTCAGTAATTCCATCACCATATGTGTTTCTTCTATCACATATCCATTTAAGCTTTTTTAGTTGAGCCACTGCAACTGCACCCTGCAACTCATTCATTCTGTAGTTTGGAGCCAAAAACTCTATTCTTCTCATTGCAGAAGCATCCTTAGTAAACCTGTCATAATTTTTGTCTGCAAATTTAAATGCTTTCTTGTAAAGTTCTTCATCGTTCAGCAGGCACATTCCTCCGTCTCCTGTTGAAATATGCTTGAAATTATTAAGACTAAAACATCCTACATCACCTATTGTACCGGCGAGTTTACCCTTATAATAACACATATAGCTTTGGGCACAATCCTCGATAACTTTGATGTTATGCCTGCGGGCTATATCCATAATAGCATCCATATCCGAAGGGTTTCCGGCAAGATGAACAACAAGTATAGCTTTTGTTTTTTCGGTAATTTTTGATTCAATCGATTCAGGATCCATATTATATGTATTGGGATCCAAATCAGCAAATATAGGAATAGCATTCTGATACAGTATCCCAATAACAGTCCCCATATCGGTAATAGGTGAAGTAATAACTTCATCTCCTGCAGAAACCCCAACAGTACCTAATGCTACATGAATGGCAGCGGTGCCGGAAGATGCGGGTACACAGTATTTTGCTCCATACATCTCAGTAAAATCTTTACAAAATTGCTTAACCTTTTTACCCGACATATAAAAGAGTGTGTTTTGATCCAGGGCTTCTTTTAGTTCTTTAAGCTCATCTTCCCCAAACCTTTTTCCGGTCCCAAAAGGGGTTGTTTTTGTCTTCTCTCCTCCATACAATGCTAATTCACTCATAATATCCACCTCTATTTTTTTATTTTTTTGCTTGCGTGAACAAAACAAATCTTAAAGATTTAACAATTCCTGCAGATTTTTGTACATGATATTATCCTTATCGTTCTGAACCAGTTTTGAAAAATGAAGCTTCACCATCTGTGTATCAATATACTGGAATGGCATGGCTGATCCAAACACTATATGTTCTGTACCTATTGAATGTATTAAGCTGTCAAATGCTGCATCAATCGCATTTACTCTGGAAAAATCAAAATATACTTTGCCTTTTCTTTCGCTAATTATTGGCTGAAGCTCTTCATACATCCTAGCTGTTTGACCGTTTGATATAATAATATCGGCATCCGGGCATAGGGAAAGCATTCCTTTTACGCTGTCAGCCGTTATATCTTCCTTTACATCCAACCAGTGCCTTTGCCTGTGGTTTTCTAATGCGCACGGCAGATGCACCGGTATGCCTTTCTGCGTAGCTAATTTAATCAGCTCTACAGCTGCTCGGTCAGTCAATCGATAATTATGATAATAGGGATACAGCTCAAGCCCCTTCATTCCAAAATTATCAATACACTGCAAAAAGTCCTTCTCCCAAGCCGGATATGCGGGATTAATAATTGCAAAGGGCAGAAACCTATCTTTATAGATTTCACTTGACTGTATTTGCTTAAATAACTCTTTGTTTCCATCCTGACTGTTCCTATAAAATATGGAATTGAGGTTTGATACGCACATAAGATCTATACCGGCATTATCCATAATACAGCCAAGCTGGAGAGGTGTGTTATGGGTTAGTTTTCGAAATGGCCAGTGTCCTATATAGGTATTAATGTCAATAATCATTGTCATACACCCCTTTCCAGATACTTTTCGAATTTAGGATTATTCAGTATTTTAATTTTATCTTGCTCCGGAATATCTGAACCCAATATTTTACCGAGACTTGAAGGAAAGCTCATGTCTGTTCCGAATAGCATTCTGTCCGCTCCCATCATTTCATATGTAGATTCAATAATTCCCGAATCATGGACACTACCACTTATATCTGTGAATACATTCGGTGAGTCAGCCATTGCTTTCAATGACCATAGCCAATCGCCTCCACCGCCAATATGTCCGTGAATGATAACTGCTTCAGGATATTTATTTGCAAGCATGGCGAAATGCTCACCGTTAGACAGGTATGGCTGGCTTTCTGGTCTTGACATAAGTTTGCCTGCATGAAACAGAACGGGTATGTCAAGTTCAATACATTTTTCTATGATCGGATAGATGACGGGATCAGATGCGAAATAATGGTTATAAAGCTTAATGCCAATCATACCAAGACCTTTCACACATCTGTCTATTTCATAAAGCGCTTCCTTTGTGTATCCCGGATTTATAAAGGCCATACCTTTGATTGTTTCGGGATAAAGCTTCATAGCCTTGGCAACCGCATCATTACAGATTTTTGTTTCTTCGGGGTTCGGTGATCCACCAGAAATAGGTGTAGAACACACAAGATAGTCCATGTACGCCAGTTTTGCATCACGAACCAGCTTATGGCACCCATTCTCATTGAGTTCCCCTGTCCCCTGCTTAAGCCATACATGTTCATGCCAGTTTACTACTTTATTATTCTTTAATAAATACATTTTTTCTTGAATATCTTTCAATGTCATGCCTCCCTAAAATATTCTGCTTAAATATATTGAGCAGGCTTTATTTGCTTTGAATGCTATCATGTCTTTCCATCCAGCGGCCATTAGTAAAATCGGGAATGGGCACCGGAATGCTTCCACATGCAATAGATTCTTCACTTAAAGCGCTGATACACATCAGTGCGGCTGTGTCATACACATCAATTGGAGTCTGTGTTCCAGCCTTCACACTTTCGACAAATGCACGGAATACAAGCCAGTCCATACCTTCATGACCGCCGACAACTTGTTTCTTATACTCTTTCCACACTGGATGGTCATATTCTTCTTCATACTGAGAAGCATTCCCCCATTGTTCCTTCCACTTCACATCGAATGAATTATGAACGCCATCAATAAAGATGGAATCGGTATCTTCAGCATACATTCCCTTTGTACCATGGACAGTAAACCCGCGGCTGTATGCCCTTGGAAGGGTCGTGTCGAGTGTTAGCACGATGGTCTGCCCCTTTGCACATTTAATTGTTGTTGTAACAACATCACCCTGTGCAAAAGTAACACCTGCAAGCGGCGAATCTGCGCCCTTGTTTGCGATAATGTAGTCATGCAGTCCCTGCGAGCGAGAAGAAGACGATGTTAGTGAAATCATGCGGTTTCCTTTGTTAATATCCAAAACCTGAGCAATTGGACCCAGCTCATGCGTAGGGTAGTTTTCACAATTTCTGTTCAGGTAATTGCGCAGGCGATAATGACGATTTTCCTCTCCCGTTGAGATCTCTCTTCTTAAGTCGTGGTGGTAACCTCCGGAGCAGTGCATGATATCTCCAAAGATACCCAGCTTCACCATGTTCAACACCATCATTTCACGACGCCCATAACAGCAGTTTTCAAACAGCATGCAGGGCATACCCGTATCTTCCGAGACGTGAACCAGCTTCCAGCAGTCATCCAGCGAATATCCGCCTCCAACCTCGAACCCTACATATTTGCCCGATTTCATTGCATCGAGAGCAACCGGTATGTGAGATTCCCACGCTGACATAATTATGACAGCGTCCAAACCATCCATTGATGTAATGTCACGGTAGTCTGTTGTGCAGAAAGGCTCAATGCCAATGGCATCCCTGACATAATCGGCTGCAAAGCGTGCCCGATCCTCGTATAAATCACATACTCCCTTTATTTCAATATCCATGCTCGTCATGGGTATCAATATGTTTTTCAGAAGTGATTTCCCGCGTTTCCCAAAGCCTACAAGTCCAACAGTAATTTTCTCTTTCATTATCATGACCTCACCCTTCTAATAGAAATTGTTATATTAAAAGCTTTAAATGTGAACGGTTGCTGAGTCAGTCCCATATTTCTTTATAAATTCTTCTGTAAGCTTTATCGCTTCCTTTTGTGCAGGTGTATCAACACCATAGCCAAAACCATGTCTGACACCAGGTAAAACAGCTAACTGCGCATTGCCTCCAAAACGATTTATCTTATCACATACGATTTGGGATTGAATCAAGGGCACTGTAGTGTCTGCATCGCCATGGACAAAAAGAGCAGGAGGTTCTCCTCCTTTAATACGATCCGTCGGAGATGCTTCTTTAAAGAGCTCTGGATGCTTACACTCTTCAGTCCCCATGAACTTCGGAACAAATTCCGGCAAAGAGGGTCGTCCCTGCCAAAGCTCTGTATATAAATGAACGGTAGTCACAGGACAATAACAAACTGCAAGGCGAGGACGAGTATCAAGTATATTCATCTCTTCAGAATATCCCAACTCATCTTCAGGCGTTATTGTAGCAAGCATCAGTACCAGATGCGCTCCTGAAGAAGACCCCATTGCAGCAACTTTCTGCGGATCGAATTTATAATCGGCTGCTTTTTCTTTGAGATATGACATAGCCAGACGTACATCCTCAACCTGGCTTGGATACTGGCTTTCGGGTGCAAGCCGATATCCAGTTGACACGCAGGTATATTCCATCTGGCAGAAATGCCTTGCCACAGGTTGCCATGACGCTCTGTTTCCTGCGCACCAGCCTCCGCCGTGTATAAACAGTATACAGATTCCACTGGGATTCGCTTCAGGTATGAAAATATCCATACATCTGCTCTCTGAATATTTCCGGCTGTATATTTGTTTTAATATTTCATTCATAAAATTCAACCTTACCTTTTCCTTTCCAAGGTCCAATTTTATCTTGGTAGTGGTCTGCAGCGTTTATCATACGCTACTTTACACTATCTTTTTCCCTAATGCTGCTTGAAAAATACCCACCCACCTAACCTTGGAGGGTTGCCAGGATCGCCTTTCAGTAGATCCTTATAATTTTCTGCTGCTTTTCGGTATGCTTTTGCATATTGTTCAATAATTTCCGGTCTATAATGTATAAACCAAGGTATACCATATGCCATAGTTCCTATTTTTTCACTAACAGGCAAAGACTTATCATTTTCTCTTACATCCCAATTTGAGTTTGCAATTCTTGTTGGTTTTCCGTTTCCATATACATCACAGGTATTGAACAATGTATGAGTATGCAGAGCAGCGTTGCAACCCGGATTGCATGCAGAAATACCTTCGGCTCTAACTGCTTCACAAAATCTTGTTACTGAAAGTCCGCCTAACTCTTCCGTTCTGAAAAGGCCATGGGGTGCGTACCACCCTGCCATATTGCTTCCCGAATCAGGAGATGTCCTGTGCGCTTTTAATCCCGGTACCCCCTCCAGAAGATCCCAGAAGTAATTCATAGCTTTGCGTATCTCTGCTGTGCGCTCATCATAATACTTAATTTGTACACGTCCTACAGCAGAACTCATCTGATGCATACGGAACTTATACCCTCCCATTGGAAGCCCTATATATTCTTTAAGGTATTCTGTCTGTATTTCACGCGTATGTGCTCCGTCATGATGCCCAAAAATAATGGCTCTATCGTAAATTTCCCGATCATTGGTCACGAGCATGCCTCCTTCGCCAATGGCAAAGGATTTTCCTGTCATCATTGACATTGCGCCCACATCCCCGATCGAGCCGAGCTTGCGCCCCTTGTAAAGCCCACCCTGCGCATGTGAAACATCTTCGATTACCTTGAGATTGCGACGACGCGCAATGTCCATGATAGCATCCATATCTGCAGGGTGACCGCAATAATGAACGACAACAATTGCTTTTGTTTTTTCCGTAATGCGATGCTCAATATCCTTTGGATCGAGGCACAGTGTATCCGGATCTATCTCTGCAAAAACAGGCGTGCCTCCCAGTGAAAATACCTGCGCTGCAGAAGCCCAGTAGGTTACGCTTGGAACAATGATTTCATCACCAATGCCGACCTTGCATGCAAACATTGCAGCATGAATCGCTGCTGTGCCGCTGCTGAAGGCAAGCGCATATTCTGACCCCTGCCATTTGGCGATATCCTTTTCAAACAGCTTTGTAACATCGGTACCTGACATGGCTCTCCTGTGCAGAACATCCAATACGGCATCGTCATCTTCTTTGGTGATGATAGGCCATACGAACATATCTCCAGGATCAGACAATACTGTTTTTGGTCCTCCGAATATTGCAAGTTTTTCTGTCATCAAGCATCCTCCTAATTTGTGTATAATAGTAATAAGTTATTTCGTTTCAATTCAGTCTAATAGTTAGCTTATCAATTTATCCATCGATACAACATACGTTGCAGCATGAGACTTCACACATTATACAGGCATCTTCTGCAGTCGTTTTATTTCGTCTACCATTGATTTGCCTATATTAAGCTTGCCATCTGCAAGCATTTTAAAAAATGCAGTCATCATCTCGTTGGCAGCCTCGCAGGTATGCATGTTGCGAAGTGCCAGCAGCGGGTGGTCTGTCGGGAATTCCTGTTCATCCACATATTCAGGCTTGTAAACTATATACCTTCCGTGACGGGTACCTGATATTACGCACCACCCCATAAAAAATTCCGTGAGTAGTTTTTCATCCTGGATTGGTCTGGATATCTCATCAAGATAAGATAACATTTTAATTTTTATATCTTCCTTTAGCGGCGATATAAGTGTACACTCTTTATTAAAATGATATGGGATAACCTCAAGACTAGCAGGTTCCCCCTTTTTAAAGCTTATAAACGGTAAATAGCCATGATACCACGAATCCCTCGGATCTTCAGCAGTAGGCTTGGAGAATAGGAAGTTGCCGGTGCTGTAAACAATCGGGATATGATTATAAAGCTCAAACCCCTGCATGCAGTGTGGGTGCATGCCTATAACAGCATTTGCTCCAAACTCCGCAAATAGACGATAGCGTGATACAGTTCGGGGAGTAGGTATTGGGTTATACTCATTTCCACCATGGATAATGATTATTACAAAGTCCGCATAAATTTTGGCATTTTTTATGGCATGATACACACGATATGTGTCCAGACCTGCGGTTCCTGCCTTATCTTGCTCCGCAATCCCGAATTCATTTTCACATACCGCAATAACTGCAAGTTTAAGACCATTTGCTTCAAAATACCACGGGGCATAGCTTTCATCAAGGTTTCCGCCTGCTCCGGTATGTCCTATTCCTGCCTCATCAAGTGTTTTAAGTGTAGAGTAAATACCTTCTTCACCATAATCACCAATATGATTGTTTGCAAGCAATGCACAGTGAAAGTGTCCTTCCTTCAGGAATGCTATATTCTCCGGCTTTGCCTTTAGAGACGGACCAGATTTTGCGATAGCTCTATCGCTGTCTATTAAAGGATTCTCCAAGTTGATCAGGCGTACATCCGCATTATCTAAAATCGGTTGTATTTCACTTAATGCAGCCCTTGAAAACTCCGCATCCATAAGCTCTGTAAGGTTGCGCATACAAATATCGCCTGCAATCGCAACTTTTAAAGTTCCATCATCAGCAATCATCGTCGTATCACCCTTATAAATTCAAATTCATATTTTACAATACCAAGAACAGCAATTGTTTTTCCTGTCACACTATTATTTTTTATATATTGCGTTTGCACCAGGTTACAGCTCGCTGCAGCTTCCTACAGACAAATCTGTAGGAAAAATATATCACAATTTCTTCCTGTTAAGTTATCATAAAATGTCATGATAGCTTTCTATTTTATACACAATCTTGCGAACTGCCCTGGCATCTATTCTTTCAACATTAGCATCCCGCTCGAGTCGTGACTTGCACATATCAGTACGATAGTACTCAATTTTTATTTCAAGAGGCATAAGCGGTTTATATGGTTTAGCGCTGCCTATCAGCCTAATGCTTTTGCATGCAGCCTCTTTTATTCTATTAAGTGCTTCATCCAAGTCTACAAGACGTGCCTTGTTTCTACCAATACCGTATTTAACTACTGCGCATTCGATATCACCAAGGAATTCCCTTGCTTCGACACATGCAGCCTCATCTCCGCTAACCATGATAAAAGGCACATCATAAGCTCCGGCAAAAATAGCACCCTGAGCTATTTCACCGCTCTTACGACCATTAACTATGTAATTGTACCAAGACTTTGAGCTTTGTGTGTGATCAAGAAAACCGTTTATGGTTCCCGGCATCGCATGTAAGCCGATTTCTATACATGCATCTATTTCACCTTTTTTTATCAAATCATACCAAGCTCCCCAAGCTCCACCACTGATTAGATGTATTGCACGGGGATCGAGTATTTCCTGTATAAAATTGTTTCCGCTGCCGTGACCGTCAATCACATAAACTTTATTAGCTCCGCCTTCGAACAGACCTTCAATTGCTGCATTTGCGTCTAACATAAGGCGTTCCAAAGCAAATCTGTGTCCGGGTGTGCATTTTTCAGACACCATCTCCATAGTATCTACTCCGCTTATACCTTCAAGATCAGTTATGATTACTATATTCACTATAATACCCTCCTTGTGGTCTGTAACAGCTAAAACTATGGTATGCAGACCACAACAACCAAGGAAGTGTATTTGTAGCACTTCGAATGGTTATATAAGAATGAAGTGTTACAAAACACCAGTAAGCAAAGATCATTTTACATTCTTTCTTCTCAATGCATTTACCTGTGCAGCTCTGCGTGCATATCAACCTTTTACCGCACCCGATATAATTCCCTTGACGAAGTACTTCTGAACAAAAGGATATATTGCTACTATAGGTAATGCGACGATAATTATTGCTGCCATCCTGAAGTTTTCCTCAGGTATTTGCATCTCCTTCAGTACCAGTTCAGAACCGTCTCTCGCTTCAATGAATTTCGAAAACACTACAATCCTGAGATAGTACTGAACGGTCCAGAATTTCTGATAATCAGTATAGACCATGACCGGAAACCAAGAATTCCATTTCCCTAAAGCAAAGAACATTGAAATAGCAGCAATCGTCGGGGTAATGGTCGGCATCACAATCTGGAAAACTGTCTGGTATTCATTGGCACCATCAATATAAGCTGCATCAAATATACTCGATGGAATATTTTCGATCTGGCTTCGCATGACAATGATGTAGAACACATTGATTAAAGCAGGCAATATGAGTGCCATATAAGTATTCCGCATGTTAAGATATTTAGCAACAACCAAGTATGTTGGAATCAATCCACCGGAAAAATACATTGTTATGACAAAGAAGTAGGTGGTAAATTTTTTACCGAGGAAATCTTTTGTCATTGCATAGGAAACCATTAGTGTAAGAATAACGGATAAGAATGTCCCTATAATTGTAAGACCGACTGTATTTGCAAGTGATCGTAGAAACAGAGTGCTTCCCAATATTTCTCTATATGCCGCCAAATTAAAGCCTTTTGGCCAAATTGAGACGCTTCTTTGCATAATTGCCTCACGACTGCTCACAGAAAGACTTATTATATTCATGAAAGGGAAGAGGATTGTAGCAATTATTATAATCATGACTACAATATCTACCCATTGAAAGGCTTTTTCACCAAGAGTTCTTTTCATGTGTGACCTCCTACCATAGCGACCAACCGGCTACTAAACGGGACAGTTTGTTTGCTGAGAAAACAAGTGCGAAGTTTACTGCAGATTGTGTTATACCGATTGCTGCCGTAATAGAGTATTGTGTCTTTTCTATGCCCATACGGTATGTATATGTGCTGATAACATCACCAACATCATATACAAGTGGATTATACAACAGATATATCTGGTCAAAACCGATATTGATCAAGCTTCCTATGTTTATAACTAAAAGAACAATGATAATGTTGCGCAGCCCAGGAAGAGTTATGTGCCAGGTTTGCTTTAGTCTTCCGGCCCCATCAATAGCAGCGGCTTGATAAAGCTCCTGATCAATGGATGCAAGTGAAGCGATATAGTAAACAGATGACATTCCAAAATTCTTCCATATGCTGGAAACTACTAGGATTGTTCTGAAGTATTGCGGTTTTGCTAAAAAATAGATACTATCCATTTGAAAGACGGATGTTAAAACATTATTTATTATCCCGGTTGAAGGTGATAGTATCGTTGTTACAATACTTGCAACAACAACCCAGGATAGGAAGTGTGGCAGATAGCTTATTGTCTGTATTACCTTCTTAAACCTATTTGATCTTAACTCATTAATGAAAAGCGCAAAAATAATCGGAAAGGGAAATCCGAAAGTAAGCTGATACAAATTAATGATAACCGTGTTTTTCATTACGCGCCAGAAATTCTCATCAGAAAGGAACAGTTTAAAATGCTTTAACCAAACCCATTGACTACCAAATACGCCTCTAAAAGGGCTATAATCTTCGAATGCAATGACAATCCCGAATATTGGCGCATAATGAAACGCCAACAGTAGTAACATAGCTGGAATAAGCAACATATAAATGGGTATTGATTTTTTAAACCTAGTTTTTAAGTCCGGTTTTTTATGATTAATCATTACCGGAGCTTGAACAATTTTTTCCATATAAACCCCCGTTACGACGTTACAAGCATACAAGTGTGGTTATTTATCTGCTTCAGAGTGCATTTTTAGCCCTAGGGCTAAAAAACGTGTTCGGAAGATAAACCGATTTTTGCTTCAGTGGGGGTTCAATGCCCCCACTGAATGTCTGGTCGCAAGCTAAAGCTTGCTTCTAATAAATTTGCTATTAGTTTAGTTTAGTTTATATTTTGTTTTTGCGTCATTAACTGCTTTGTTGTATGCGTCCGTAATGTGTTGGTATTTCGTGAGGAAGCCCTCTTTCTGAGCTTTGAATTCATCAATGGTGATCTCACCGATAATCGCTTTCGTCACAAGGCTTTTTTGAAATTCAATCGCCTGTGTGGACTCATTTTTCAGTGTGTCCTCAAGTGGTTGTGCAAATGCAAGCAATGGATCATAGCTGATTTTTCCAAAAAGCAATTCCCTGTTCTTTTTATCTTCATCAGAAACGAGCTTATAATAATCTACTTTTTCCGTATCACTCAATTTTGTGCCCGCATCAATGTTCAGCTTATTCCCAAAGTTCAATGACTCAGAATTATTAGCTGATACCCAACCATACAACCCTAAATATGAATTGTCAATTGCAGCCGGGAATATTGGAACTTTTTCGTTATTGACCACCTTATATTCAATACCTTCACGCCCATATGTAGCGATATCTTTCACTTCATCGCCATATAAAACCTCAAGGAAACGTACAATACCGTCAACTGCTTTTGAGTTTTTGTTAATTCCAAATGCATAGCTACCGTTAGGGAACGGCACGTTATACCATTGATCAATCCCAACATTTTCTGCTATCGGCATTTTTGTTGCAACAAGCCTCACATCTGTTTGGTCGTCATTGATAAATCGCTGTATCCAGCCGCTCAGACTTCCAAAGTTCGTGCAATGATAGAGCACATTATTGCGTAGGATCTTCTGTGTATAATCCCCACTGTTTGTAGTAGCAAACTCCTGATCCCAAAGACCTTCATCATAAAGCATTTTACCAAATTCCACAGCTCTTACGATATTATCGCCTTCCCACACATTGCACACTTTGTCTCTCTCAGGATAATATTGCCATCCGCTACCGGTTGAACCAACATTGTAAGGTCTGAAAACAAACTGTGCCCTTGACAGGTTTTGTCTCGCAACAAGAGGTATTGAAGTTGGATCTAGCTGTTTAAGCTTACGCAAGGCTTCCACCCATTCATCCAATGATTCGGGCAGCTTTGTATATCCTAACTTCTGCAGCAGATCCCACCTGACGAAAATGCCACTGTAATCGTCAACCATTGGAGGCGTTATTATAACATAGTTTTTGCCATCCGAAGACTGCATTGCCTGCAGCTGGACATCCGTATAGAAAGATGATAATACCGGTGAATTCTTGATAATATCAAGAACAGGTAAAAACGCTCCTTCTGCGCCATACTGCTTCATGGTAGCCGGATCAGCCCGCTCTACTAGGTCAGGTATTTCACCGGAGGACATCATTAAATTGAACTTTGTCTGAGTGTCAGCATAAGCAGGAACGATAACTTCAGTCAACTCGACATTTGCTTTTTCACAAATGTAATTGATAAACCAGTTGTCTTCATGCTTAAAACCATCCGGAAAAGTCTGACCGGCTTCCTGATAGAAAATACTGAATTTAACGGGCTCTTCCTTTTTAGTGGTAGTTGGTGTTGGAGTTTTTGTTTCAGTAGCTGCAGTATTAGTTGTGGAATCTGTGTCTACGGTCACCCCGCCTGTTACACACGAACTCATCAATAAAACTGTTACTAGAATTAAAGCAAGCAATATTGTTGATTTTGCCTTTTTCATACTTTACTCCTCCCGATATAGTATTTTCAAGATTTATGGAATCCTGATGATTAAATTATATAAACCAATACAATGTTTTTTCAATGATTCAATCTTTAACAACATAAAATTATACTTCTTGCAAACTGCTTGCTTACTGCAAATCAGATTACTTTATAGAAATGATAATATTATTACTTATTATAAATTTTTGACCCGGAATCACCTTACGGTATTCATTTTCCTGTAAACGCTTGGAGTTGTGCCGAAATGCTTTTTGAAACGGCTGATGAAGTATTGAGCAGATGCATAATTAAGCTTAGCGGATATCTCATTTAACGTAAGGTCTGTTTCGACCAATAATCTGCGTCCATACTCCATTTTGGCATTTGTTATAAATTCAACAAAAGTGATCCCTTCCCGTTCGGAAAAAGTACGACTCAGGTATGCAGTACTGACACCCAGCGTCTGAGCTGTAAGCTGTAAAGACAATTGAGAATCTGTCAATTTTTCCATAATATATTCTTTCGCATTATGAATCAGCTTGTCCGTTGTATTATCACTATATTTAATACTCACTTTCTCTAAACTTAAGATCCGATCGGATAGCAATCTTTTAAAACTTAAAATATCTGTAGCACTGGAAATAATTGCTCCGATATCGTGCCTGAATTTTGAATCAATACTGCTTTCACTTTCAATTTCAAGAGCTACGCCATGCATTATGGCATGGATATCATCAATACTGACTCCATCTTTACGCACACTCTCAACGAAGCGATCCAATTCATACAGGCAACGGTCATAGTCTTTAAGCTTCATCCATGATGTAAAGCCTTTTATCATGGACTGAATACTCAATACCGGCTTTTCACTGTAATTACTGATTTCTATAGTGGTAGAATATTTCTTTTCGGGATATATGAAACTATATCTAAGACCGTATACACAGTTCTTTGCAGCATCTGCAATATCGTTAATATCCTGAACCACAGGACTGGAACATGAATAAATATGGTAACCATAAATAGTATTTTTAGATAGCTTATCGCAGACAGTATGAAAGAGCTCTTCATCATAATTAAAGTTTACAAAACCCAATATGATTGTGCCTTTCTTGTGAAAACAGCATATGCCTTCATTACTGCTAAAAACATTCTCAAATCTCAGTCTCATTTCAGCGAGAGCATATTCTTGCTTAAATTCATCAATATAGTCTTCAGAGTCCGTCATAACAAATTCAGCCTTTATTGCTATAACACAATAATTTTTATATGGAAAACTAATTTGCATCAGCATCATATTATCCTGTACCTCATCTGCATCTGCTGGAGATTCGGAAAGCAGCCATAAAATGAAATTATCTTGCAGGACGGGCATTATTCTGCCTAATTTATGATCCTTTGCATCCACCTTATCCATTAAGCCTGATAGTGTTTTCCGAATAATGCCATATGTGTCGCCACCGGCATCTAATTCGAGGTTGGCTTGGTCACATAGTTCAACAATAGATTTCATTGGACGTGATTGGTAGGATGAGATCACTATCGATATTATTATACCTGCCAGTACGGTTATGATTGCAGAAATAAAAAGATTTTCCAGAATGAATTTTACCGGCTCAAGATAAATGTTCATCGGTGCAATAGATATATACTTCCATTCATTTTGTATAGAATATGAAACTATACATGGTACTCCTTCATTTTTTGAAATATAATACCCATCTGCGCCTTGTTTAACATCTGAATATAACGGATCATCAGTCAGTTTTTTCACTTTATATTCATCATCTATATCAAAAATTATGTTCCCATATTTATCTGTCACCAAGATCTTTCCAAATTCAGGTGGCAGTGAATCTTTCAGCTTATCCCTGAGGTAATTGGTATTATAGCTTATCTCAACCAATGCCCTGATCTTGCTTCCACTTAATATAGCGCGAGTCATAACAAGCTTGTCTTCTTCAATTATATTCCTGTATTCAGATTCAGACTCATTCTTCTGTAAACTCTCGAGCAAATCAAAATAATACTGAAGTTCATCATTATTTCTGTCACTAAATAAATCATATCTTATTTTATCACTTGATATAAGCAGATGGTTGTCTGAATAAAATATCGCTACTGAATTGATCAGATCGTTTGATTCCTTCAAAGCTTGCATATATTGACTAATTTTTACTGTGTCAAGCATATTGTCGGATAGTGGGTTGTAAATATAATACCTCATTAGTTGGTTAGTACTTGTGTCTGTAAGTATTTGGAAATATATTTCGGATGAATTTGAAATAACCATTGAATCGATTGCTTTTGCATACTGTTTTAGCAATTTATTATTATTTTCGATGAGCCACGCAGACATTTCCTTTTGCATAAAATTATATGATACAGCGTTTGATATAAATGTGCACAACAAAACAATTATTAGTGAAAAAAAACCTTGATAGAGTATAAAGTTGCGTAACTTTTTCATCATTTTCATGATTTCCCTTTTCACTACGGACATGCTCTTTAACTTAATCATCTAACCTGGCAGATGGGTTTTCAAATCCATCTGCCAAGCAAAGCAAATTCTCCAACTGAATCAATTATAGATGATTTATTTAAAGCAATCAATAGACAGTGCTTTTCAAAATGCCCCCAAATACACCTCTGCCTATATGCTCGCCAGGTCGTATAGCAGGAAGTGTATTTTTTTGCCCCCCGCATTTTGGGGTGTATTTGCTCAAGCACTTATTCAACTTTCAAGCAAGTCTAAAGCATTTCCGTAACTAACTTTTTCATAAGCTTTTCTAGAGATATTGCCCTTGCTATAGGCTTCATCCAGCCAAGCAGAGAGCTTACACATTTCCATTGTTATGTGTTGTGGATCGTTAATATCTGTACCATAAAAAAGTCTATCCTGGAATTCTTCTATAAATGAATATGCAAATTCCGGATCACGAGATACTGCGTTATATCCGCTATAAGCTGACATATCTCCATACAGGTTAGGATATTTCCTCAATAGATCAACAATTCTTCCGGGAGTAACTTTACCTTTAGGATAGAAATTACGTTTTTCTACCGGAAGATCACTGCTGATTTCCGACCAGAATGGCTGCGAGTGCCCAATAAATTTTAGTTTTGGAAATTTTGCAAGTGACTTTTCAAGTCTGGGTAGCCCAGGATCATCAACCAATCCATAGCAGCCACCTATCTGAGGGCCAATATGGAACAAGACCGGCATACCGTATTTTTCGCAATTCATAAATAAGTTCTGAATAAGCGGTTCATCAAAATGAACATTTGCAGTTATCTCTCCGACACCCTTTGCACCTAATTTTTTGTAAAAACTAATGTAGTCAGAAAAATCAATATCCGGTTTATTTTCAACAAGTTTGGGGTTTATATTGCAAAACCAATAAAACATATCCGGGTATTTTTGTACGATACGGCAAGCTTCATCATTGAATTGAAGCTGTGAAGGGTATTCCGGGCTTAAACCGGGAAGGTTAACTGCTTTGCCGATACCAAGTTTATCAAATACCATCTTGAACTCTTCCGGGGTTATGGTTGTAGATCCGGGTCGATTTGCTCTTTCTTTTTTATAAAGATTGGTGTGAACATGTATATCAATCTTTTTCTGCATGATGCTCCCCCTTTGCATTCTTTATGACCTTATTATATTAATAGAGGAAGCTTACCACAATGATTCATTCTTTCACAACAAAAAAACATAACGTCAATTATGATACATTTTTGTTCTAAAGGATGAAAATATGACAATGAGCTTGTAGACAAAAATTTATATGATATAATAACCTCACAAGTGAGGCTATTATATGCCTCCGGCGGAATTGATGCACGTGCGAAATCACCATAATATTAAATTGGAGGATATGTTCATGAAAGAAATAAAAGTTGCCATGATAGGGTTGGATACCAGCCATTCCATTCAATTCGGGAAAAGAATGAATGACCCGGATTTTGATCCTAATTTAAAAGTTGAGGGTTTGAAGGCAATCTCATGTATGAGATTTGAAACACCTTTCCAGAATAAGAAAGGCTTGGATGCGCGACAAGCTCAATTGGAAAACTGGGGTATTAAAGTCTCGGAAAATTTTGATGAATGTGTTACAGGCTGTGATGCTATCATGCTGGAAATAAATGATCCGGCATATCATGTAGAATACTTTATGAAAGCAATGAAATTAGGTAAACCAATTTTCTTGGATAAACCTATGGCTGATACATATGCTTCCGGTAAAATAATATACGATTTAGCAAAGAAAAACAGTATATGCGTTTTTTCCGCTTCATCATTGCGTTTTGTAACAGCTGTTACCGATGCAAAAAAAGCTTTAAGCGATCCCGAATTTGTAACTGTATATGGTGCATTAGGTGTTGCCCCTGCGGGAAGCAGCGTGGTTTGGTATGGTGTGCATGCAATGGAAATGCTGCAAAAATTGATGGGTCCCGGTGCTGAAAGTGTAAAAGCAACGCAGGATGACAAAGGCGTTGTTTGTATCGTTAAATATAAAAATGGCAGCAGAGGTATTGTTGAATTAAATATTGATTCTTACTTATATGGTGGTGTTGTAAGAACCAAAGAAAAGGTTCTACCCTTTGTAGTGGATATGAGCATGTCATACACACTTCAATTAAAAGAAATTGCAAGGTTTTTTGCTGGTGACGAAGTAAATGTAACCATGGACGATACTTTGGAAGTCATGGATTTGCTGGATACTACACAACGTTCGTTGGATAGTGGTAAAGAAGAAAAGCTAAATACTCCCACCTTATTCAAAGGTCGATAAAAGTTATTTCCCATTTTTAGCCTACAATGATTTTCTGTGATACAATACCTGTATAGTGTTTTCATGAATTGTAGACAACCACAAGATCATCTTTCTTTGGCTAAGCCAAAACAGATGGCACATGCATCAATTAATGGTCTATATATGTGAATTACAAAGTAATCATATGTAATATAAAGTCTGCAGTAAAGAGTATACAATAAAGGTATTGGTATAATGAAAAAAAACAAAGTAAGATTTAAATACTGCAAAAATTGCATAAAGGGAATACCTGTTGGAATAAACAACGAGGTGCTTTGCCGTGATAAGGGTATTGTATCGTGTGACTTTTATTGCTCAGGTTTTTTGTCCTTTGATTTTGATTCATTACAAAGGCAGCTTAAATACCACTGCTCTGATTGCGCTTTCTTTACCTTCACCCCAACCGCACATAACCATAATTACGGTCTTTGCAGCATGTTCTCAGTTCGCAAATGTGATGGAAGCCAAAAAAAGGCCTGCTCTAAATTTACAAAAAAGAAAAAACATATTGCATAATTAATATGATGTAACCGATTTTTTTAGGCAGTGGCGATTTAATTATCATTACACGATTGTTCATTAAAGCAGATACATCCAAGGAGTGTACCAAAAGAGCGTACAGTCTAAAAGAAAACGAAAAAGCGGCGGGAGAACTGATATCTCCTACCGCTTAATATTAAACTTTTAATGTTTCTAGCCCTCTAAGTTCTAGTCTCTAGCCTCTAGTTTCTATCCTCTAGTCTCTAGCCTCTAGTTTCTATCCTCTAGCCTCTAGCCTCTAGCCTCTAGCCTCTAGTACCTATCCCCTAGTACTTATAGTTTTTCAAGCTGTAATTCTTCTTCTGATTCAGATTCTGTTTCCTGTTGTTGCTCAGCTCCTGCTACAATTTCAATGTCACGGTACATATTCATACCTGTGCCTGCAGGTATAAGCTTACCGATTATTACGTTCTCCTTTAGACCAACGAGCGGATCTATCTTACCTTTTATAGCTGCTTCGGTGAGGACTCTGGTGGTTTCCTGGAATGACGCTGCTGAAAGGAACGAGTCTGTCGCAAGCGATGCTTTTGTAATTCCGAGAAGCGCTCTCTTGCCTTCTGCAGGTCTCAACCCATTTTCTTCAGCTTCATTATTTGAATCTTCAAATTCGAACATATCCACAAGGCTTCCAGGAAGCAAATTAGTGTCTCCAGCCTCATCTACCTTAACTTTTCTGAGCATCTGACGGACAATAACTTCAATATGCTTGTCGTTAATGTCAACACCCTGCAGTCGGTAAACCTTCTGCACCTCTCGCAGCAAATAAGATTGAACGGCAGATATACCTTTAATTTTCAATATATCATGAGGGTTAACAGAACCTTCGATTAATTCGTCACCAGCTTCAACGGTCTCACCATCAGAAACCTTCAGCCTTGAGCCGTATGGAATCAAATATGTGTGACCCTCTCCTGAGTCGTTTGTAACAACAACCTCACGCTTTTTCTTGGTCTCTTTAAATGCAACAGTTCCGTCGATGTCAGAAATAATAGCAAGACCTTTCGGTTTTCTTGCTTCAAAAAGCTCCTCAACACGGGGAAGACCCTGGGTAATATCATCACCGGCAACACCACCGGTGTGGAAAGTACGCATGGTAAGCTGTGTACCAGGTTCACCTATGGATTGTGCAGCAATAATTCCAACAGCCTCACCGGCATTACATTCCTCACCTGTCGCCAGATTAAGTCCGTAACACTTGGCACATACACCTGTCCTTGCTCGGCAGGTTAAAAGAGAACGAATTTTTGTCTTTTTAAACCCTGCCTCCACTATCCTGTGAGCAATTGCTTCGTCAATTAGCTCGTTGTTTCGGACAATGACTTCCTTATTATTCGGATCAATAATATCCTCTGCAACATATCTACCCTGAATTCTTTCTTCAAGACCCTCTATTATTTCGCCACTGGCTACAATATCGGTTAATTCAATACCTTCATCTGTTCCGCAATCGAGCTCACGTACAATTACATCCTGACTGACATCAACAAGTCGTCTGGTGAGGTACCCTGAATCGGCGGTTCTTAATGCCGTATCCGCCAAACCTTTTCGTGCACCGTGAGTTGAAATAAAGTACTCCAAAACATTTAACCCCTCACGGAAATTAGAACGAATGGGAATTTCAATTGTTTCACCTGATGTGTCTGCAATCAGACCTCTCATACCGGCAAGCTGTCTTATTTGGTTTACATTTCCGCGGGCTCCGGAATTGGACATCATATAAAGCGGATTAAACTTATCCATACTTTCAACCAAAGCATTTTTAACGTCCTCTGTTGTTTTGTTCCATTCTTTAATAACAGCATTTTTTCTTTCGCTGTCGGTTATTAACCCACGACGGTATTGTTTTGTTATTGTTTCAACCTTTTTATCTGTCTCATCCAAATATCTCTGCTTAACCTTTGGAATGATCATATCAGAAATACCAATTGTTACAGCACCTTTAGTAGAATATTTAAAGCCAAGCTTTTTAATCTCATCAAGAACTATAGCGGTCTTGCTGGCTCCATTTACTTTTATGCAGCGATCAATAATTCTTCCAAGCTCCTTTGATGCAACCAAGAAGTCTACTTCTAGATTTAATAAGTTTTCAGGATCACTTCTGTCAACATACCCAAGGTTCTGAGGTAAAGCCTGATTAAATATTATCTTACCTGCTGTTGTGTCAACTATTTTACTCTTCTTTACACCATCAATTTCTTTTGAAATACGAACCTTTATGCGTGCATGCAATGAAACAACGCCCGTATCGTATGCCATTATGGCTTCCTCGGGTGTTGAAAAAATCTTGCCTTCTCCTTTGTCGCCATCCTTTGTAACTGTTAGATAATAGCTTCCAAGAACCATGTCTTGAGTTGGCACGGTAACAGGTTTTCCATCCTGTGGTTTTAACAGGTTGTTGGCGGAAAGCATTAAAAATCTAGCTTCAGCCTGGGCTTCTGCTGAAAGAGGCACGTGAACAGCCATCTGGTCACCATCAAAGTCAGCATTATAAGCAGTACATACCAAAGGATGAAGCTTTAACGCACGTCCCTCTACAAGAACAGGCTCAAACGCTTGAATTCCGAGGCGGTGGAGGGTTGGCGCACGATTTAACAGCACAGGGTGTCCCTTTATAACCTCTTCAAGAACATCCCATACTTCTGTCCTAACACGTTCAACCATTCTTTTTGCGCTCTTTATATTATGGGCAAGTCCTTTTTCAACAAGCTTTTTCATAACAAAAGGCTTAAACAGCTCAAGAGCCATTTCTTTTGGTAAACCGCATTGGTATATTTTAAGCTCAGGACCTACAACTATAACGGATCTCCCGGAATAGTCAACACGCTTTCCCAGTAAGTTCTGACGGAAACGACCTTGCTTTCCTTTTAGCATATCTGAAAGCGATTTTAATGGGCGGTTTCCCGGACCTGTAACCGGACGCCCCCGTCTGCCGTTGTCAATTAACGCATCAACAGACTCCTGCAGCATTCTCTTTTCATTACGCACAATAATTTCAGGAGCACCTAAATCAAGAAGTCTCTTTAACCGATTATTCCTGTTTATCACTCGTCTGTATAAATCGTTAAGGTCGGAGGTTGCAAAACGCCCACCATCAAGCTGAACCATAGGACGCAACTCCGGAGGAATAACCGGAACAGCATCAAGTATCATCCATTCGGGTTTGTTGCCTGAAGAACGGAATGCTTCAACCACCTCAAGCCTTTTTATTGCACGGATTTTTTTCTGCCCACTGGTCTCTTCTAACTCCGTCCTGAGTTCCTTTGCGAGGGCGTCAAGATCTATTTCCGCTAAAAGCTCTTTTATTGATTCTGCGCCCATGTCGGCACGGAAGTTTTCACCAAATTTGTCAATGCTGTCCCTGAATTCTTTTTCATTCATTATCTGCTTTTTAGATAACGGAGTCTGACCGGGATCAATAACCACATAGGAAGCAAAATACAGAACTTTTTCAAGCGCTCTCGGAGACATATCCAAAAGCAGACCCATACGGCTTGGGATACCTTTGAAGTACCATATGTGTGATACAGGAGCAGCTAATTCAATATGGCCCATCCTTTCACGGCGAACCTTTGAACGAGTTACCTCAACACCACATCGGTCACATACTATACCTTTGTACCTAATGCGTTTATATTTTCCGCAATGGCATTCCCAATCTCTTGTAGGACCAAATATCCTTTCACAGAACAAACCGTCACGTTCAGGCTTTAATGTTCTATAGTTTATTGTTTCAGGCTTTTTTACTTCCCCGCGGGACCATTCACGTATTTTTTCAGGTGAAGCCAGGCCAATCCGCATAGCATCAAAATTGTTTAATTCAAACACGCTCCGTCACCCTCCTATATGTCATCGTCATCATCAAGTAAATCGTCTTCTTCATCGTCTGCTGCAAATAAATCATCAACAGAATCCTCATCAAGCTCATCAGCATTGTCAAGGTTATCAATGTCTACATCAACAGTAAAGTCATCATCGATAAACTCTCCGGTTTCTTCATAATCTTGTTCCACTGCTTCAAATGTCTCGTCTTCTCTGCCTTCAATATTGACATCCAATTCTTCAAGGTCGTCTTCAACTGATTCCTTAATTTCAATTTCCTTGTTTTCTTCACTAAATACTTTAACATCCAGAGACAAGCTCTGAAGCTCCTTCATCAATACCTTAAAGGATTCAGGAATCCCCGGCTCAGGGACATTTTCGCCCTTGACTATGGATTCATAAGTTTTAACACGTCCCACAACATCATCGGATTTTACCGTTAGGATTTCCTGCAACGTGTATGCGGCTCCATAAGCCTCAAGTGCCCAAACCTCCATTTCACCAAAGCGTTGACCTCCAAACTGAGCTTTACCACCAAGTGGCTGCTGAGTTACAAGAGAGTATGGGCCTGTTGAACGGGCATGGATTTTATCGTCTACAAGGTGAGCCAGCTTCAGGTAATACATATAACCTACGGTAACACGATTGTCGAATGGATCTCCTGTACGTCCGTCATATAAAATGGTTTTACCATCCTCCGGCAGACCAGCTTTTTTAAGGGTTTCTATAATGTCATTTTCATTGGCACCGTCAAAAACCGGTGTTGCAATTTTCCATCCCAATGCTTTTGCAGCATAACCAAGATGAACCTCAAGCACTTGACCAATATTCATACGTGAGGGAACACCCAAAGGATTGAGAACAATCTGCAGTGGAGTGCCGTCGGGCATAAATGGCATGTCTTCGACAGGAAGGATGCGAGAAATAACACCTTTATTCCCGTGACGTCCAGCCATTTTGTCACCCACAGATACCTTTCTCTTTTGTGCAATATAAACACGAACAAGCTGGTTGACTCCAGGAGGAAGCTCATCGCCATGTTCGCGGGTGAAAACCTTCACATCAACAACAATACCAGATTCACCATGAGGTATTCTTAGCGAAGTGTCACGCACTTCTCTTGCCTTTTCACCAAAGATAGCACGGAGCAGGCGCTCTTCAGCAGTGAGCTCTGTTTCTCCCTTTGGAGTTACTTTACCAACCAAAACATCACCGGCACGAACCTCTGCACCGATTCGGATAATTCCGCGTTCGTCCAAATCCTTTAACGAATCCTCACTGACATTGGGGATATCCCGGGTTATTTCTTCAGGCCCTAGCTTTGTATCACGGGATTCTGACTCATACTCCTCAATGTGTATAGAGGTGTATACATCATCTCTTACGAGCTCTTCACTAATAAGAATAGCATCTTCATAGTTATACCCTTCCCAAGCCATAAAGCCGATTAATATATTCTTTCCAAGAGCTATTTCACCTTTAAAAGTGGAAGGACCATCAGCTACGGCATCCCCGGCATTAACCTTGTCTCCCTTTTTAACAATTGGATGTTGATTAACACAGGTTCCCTGGTTTGATCTTTTATATTTTAAAAGCTTATAAGTATCTCTGTTTCCGTCTCCCTTGCGGACTATAATTTCATTTGCAGTTACTCTTTCAACAACACCACTATTTTTCGCAAGAACAACAGCACCGGAATCCCTTGCTGCCTTATATTCAATACCCGTACCTATTATTGGCGCTTCCGGTCTTATCAAGGGAACAGCCTGACGCTGCATGTTAGAGCCCATCAAAGCACGGTTGGCATCATCGTTTTCAAGGAAAGGAATCATAGCTGTGGCAACGGATACCAGCTGCTTCGGCGACACATCCATATAGTCAACCTTTTCTGCATCCACTTCAAGGATTTCATCACGGAACCGACATCCGATTCTGTTGCTAAGGAAATGTCCGTTCTTATCCAAAGGCTCGTTTGCCTCAGCAACAATATATCCGTCCTCTTTATCGGCGGTCATGTAGAACACCTCATCGGTTACCCTATGGTTATCCTTATCAACACGTCTGTAAGGCGCTTCTATGAACCCGTATTCGTTAACACGCGCATAAGTGCTTAGTGAACCGATTAACCCAATATTAGGACCTTCAGGGGTTTCTATCGGGCACATACGACCATAGTGAGAATGGTGAACGTCACGAACCTCAAACCCGGCTCTTTCACGAGAGAGGCCACCAGGACCTAAAGCGCTCAGCCTTCTTTTATGGGTGAGCTCTGCTAAGGGATTGGTTTGATCCATAAACTGCGATAACTGTGAACTACCAAAAAACTCTTTTATTGCGGACGCAACTGGACGGATATTAATTAACGCCTGAGGAGTTACAATATCTATATCTTGAATTGTCATTCTTTCCCTGACAACACGCTCCATCCTTGCAAGACCAATGCGGAACTGATTTTGCAGTAATTCACCAACAGAACGAAGGCGGCGGTTGCCCAAATGGTCAATATCATCAAGTGTTCCAACGCCATCATCAAGATTAAAAATATAATTTACTGAAGAAACAATATCCTCAATCATTACATTTTTAGGTATTAAAAGATCCTTATTGTTGCCAATAGCTATTTTTATATCTTCATCATTGGTGTATTCGTTTAATATCTGGGTTAAGACATCATACCTAACTTTTTCATTAATGCCAACCTCAGAGGCATCAAAATTAATGTATCCCTGAATATCAACGGTATTATTTCCAATGACCCGGATAACCTTTTCCTCGTAAATAATATCAACGGAATTGATACCGGAATCTTGAATCTGCCATGCTATCTCTTCGGAAATAATCTGACCTTTCTCCGCAAGAACCTCTCCGGTTTGACCATCTGCGATATTTTCGGCTGCTACATGACCCCATATCCTGTTAGCAAGGGCTAGCTTTTTGTTAAACTTGTAGCGGCCAACCTTTGAAAGGTCATATCTTTTAGGATCGAAAAAGAGATTTGAAAGCAGTGAGCTTGCGCTTTCCACCGTAGGAGGTTCTCCCGGACGAAGACGCTTATAAACCTCAATAAGACCTTCTCCCTCGCTTTTGGTGTTATCCTTTTGAATGGTGGCAAGAAGATTTTCATCCTCCCCAAATAATTGCAAAAGCTGAGCATCAGTGCCGTAACCAAGAGCCCTTAAAAACACAGTTATCGGCAGTTTCCTGGTACGGTCAATTCTAATTGATACTATATTATTTGAATCGGTTTCATACTCCAACCAAGCTCCCCTGTTTGGAATAACCGTATTTGAATAAAGTTTTTTACCTGTCTTGTCGCGATCCATAGCGTAGTATATGCCGGGAGAACGCACCAGCTGGCTGACTATAACACGCTCTGCACCGTTTATAACAAAAGTTCCTGTATCAGTCATAAGTGGAAAATCACCCATGAAGATTTCCTGTTCTTTTACTTCACCGGTTTCCTTATTGATGAGACGCACTTTGACTTTCAGCGGAGCCGAATAGGTTGTATCCCTCTCCTTGCATTCCTCAACAGTATACTTAATGTTCTCATTATCAAGCGAATATCCGATAAATTCCATAACTAAGTTCCCCGTGTAATCGCTGATCGGAGAAACATCCCTTAAAACCTCCTTTAAACCTTCAACCAGAAACCACTCATAGGATTTCTTTTGAATTTCAATAAGATTAGGCATTTCGAGCACTTCGTGAATTCTCGAGTAGCTCATACGGGTTGTCTTACCCAATTGTACGGGATGTACCATTCACTATCACCTCATATTGTCATTGTGTCTTTTGGCTTTCAAACCTGCTGTATAAAATAAGTATTTAAGAAAATAATAAGTACATGCAATTTGAAATAATTATGTTCTAAAAACAATTGTTTCAAACAACTATAGTCCTTTACAAACAAACAAAAATAGACTAGGAAAACTGCGTATCATAAATACCGAACCTAATCTCAATATCATTACGGCTAAAAGACTAAAGTTTTATATTCCAAACGCTATCATTCTCCCAATCTATCATTTAACTGATTAAAGTGCATTAATTGTATTGTACCCTTGGAAATTATGTGTTATAATAAGCAAAGATAGTATTTCCCAAAGGAAAGTATGTCCAATCACAATAAGATAATGCAGTTTATAATTGTACCACATCCGTTTTTTGTTGTCAAACTTTTTTTATTTTTAACCCCACACCCTATATCACATATTTTTTTACACTTATTTGCATTTATGAGAAGGTTACTTTTCATATGCTGCAAACAAGCAGTGGGAGGCTTTACGGGTCGAGGCTTGTGGTGCATTCTGATGGGTTCGCACTTTCCTTGGGTGATTTCAATGACATAAGGTAACACACTCAGGAGCAGCTTTCTATGCTTACCACCCGGTTTTGTGACCGTGATCAATGCTCTTCATTAATTCTCTTGTCTGTGTGGCAGGCACAAATGACGGTAATCTGCTCTTTATGTTCTGTTTTATTCCTATTCAATTAGTCTGATTTCAAAACGATCAAAAAACACTTTATCGAAAAACTGGTCTTCGTTGAAGGATGTCCATTTAAACCTTACAAATTCCCTTGTGTTTTTTCCGACCCAAATGGGAACAGAAATGCTCATGTTTTTGCACAGCGTAATCAAACATTGTTCCAACTGCTGCTGAAACTTTCCCTGTCCACTGAATATAGCTTCATCCTCCATAAGAATTTTTTTACCTTTAAATATTTTAGCTTCAAGCTTCATCCCTTTAACTCCATTCTGGCCTTTAATCGTAATGAACCTCAACCAAGTAAAGCCCCTGTGGAGGAGCTGTAATACCGGCTAAATTACGGTTCTTTTCTGTCAGGATATCGGATATGCTCTCAGGAGTTCTTTTCCCCAACCCTGCTTCAATCATTGTTCCGACCATTATCCTTACCATGTTATATAAAAAACCGTTTCCACAAACACTATACACTAAAAGCCCTTGTCTTTCACTCCATTCAGATAAATGAATAGTACGTTCGAAGTTCGAAATACTTCGCCCGCTTGCACAAAAAGAAGAAAAATCATGGGTTCCAAGAAAAGCTTCTGCAGCTTGGTTTAAAACTTTGAAATCTAACGCTTCCTTTATATGCCATACCCGTTTTTCCATAAGTGGAGATCTTATTTGCCTGTTTAAAATTCTGTATTCATATGTTTTTCTAGTTGCAGAAAACCTTGAATGAAAGTCAAAATCAACTTCCTCAGAGGAAATCACAGCCACATCTAAAGGTAGAACGGCGCTTAAAGCATTTCTAAACTTTTCAGCAGGAATCATGGAGCTTGTATCAAAATGAGCTACCTGACCAAGAGCATGAACTCCTGTGTCTGTTCGTCCTGAGCCGGTGATGCGAACTCTTTCTCCGGTTATCCTTAATATTGCATTTTCCAACTCAGCCTGAACCGTATGAGCATTGTCCTGAACCTGCCACCCATGATAATTGGTTCCGTCGTATTCAATAGTAAGTTTAATTCTCCTTAACGGCATAGCCTGCATTTTTCCCTCTTTTAGCCGTTTAAATCAAACCGGCTGCCCTCCCAAGCATTGCTGCACCCACAATTCCCGCATCATTACCAAGCTGAGCCTCCACAATCTGGGTATGCGGAACATCACCTTCTCCAAAATATGTGGACTTTCTTGCAATTTCCCTTAACGGCACCAGGATTGCATCACCTTCTTTACTGATACCGCCTCCTATTACTATCCTTGATGGCTGGAAAATATTAATTAAGTCGGAAACACCTTCACCAAGATATGCAATATATTCATTAACAACACTCGTCCCAATTGAATCGCCCTGTCGCATGGCATCAAAGGCTGTTTTTGCATCAATTCTGTTTAAATCTCCATTAACCAGGCTGTTTATTAATGATTCCGGATATTTCTGAGCAGCATTCCGGGTTTGTTTTATTAATGCCGTAGCAGATGCATATGCTTCCCAGCAGCCCTCTCTACCACATGTACAAATCTCGCCCTGTTTATTTAGAACTATATGTCCTATCTCACCGGCCATGCCGTTAAAGCCAATATATATTTTATTATTTAAGATAATACCTCCGCCTATGCCTGTTCCCAGCGTTATTGTAATAGAATCAGAAACATCCCTGGCAGCTCCCGCCATACTTTCTCCTAATGCGGCACAGTTTGCATCATTTTCAAGATAAACCTGCAGCGGTAAATATTTTTGCATCTCTAAACGCATTGGAACATCATCAAATTTTATATTATTTGTGTATAACAGAACGCCATTTTCCCTGTCGCAGGTTCCAGGACAGCCAATTCCGATGCTGTCAACTTCATTTTTTGATATACCTGTTTCCTTTAACAATTGTATCACAAGCATCGCCATATCTTTTATAATATCCGAATAATGCCTGGTGTTTCCGGTGGGAACACTGCTCTTTTTAACAATTTTTAAGCTTTCGTCCAAAATACCTGCGGCAATATTTGTTCCTCCCAAATCAATTCCCACATAATACATAATATACGTCCCTTCTTTATTTTTTCCATATTTATCAAATTCCTAAGACCCCCATCGAAGCCCCAATACATATTTTACTTCGCAAAAACACCAATACGTATTTTACTTCGTAAAAACGCCACTGCGTATTTTACTTCGTAAAAACGCTTGATGTTCAGCTTCAGCCAAACGAGTTCACTTGATACTTTGCGTTGAAACCTACGATTGATAAGGGTATTATATCATGATTTCGAAGAAATGCATGATATAATTGCGCATGTGATCACGTTTTGTGTGTGCAAAACGTTACCTGAAAAGCCGACCGCAGGTCATCTTTCTCTGCCTTTGGCAGAAAATATCGCACGCACATCAATTCCGCCGGAGGCATATAATAACCTCACTTGTGGGTTATTATATCCTATAATTAATTAATTGTAAGCAGATTTTATCATTTTTTTTGTTAAAAAAATTGCTTATAAGAATTTATTTTCAACAACAAGCTGCAAATGAGGTATAATATATGTGTCCTTGAAAACTTTAATATGTTGAATTAGAATTTAAACATATATATTTGTAACTAATTTTGGTAATCGGTACCCGCCACCAGATATTTCAACAATAATGGTTGAAACTATGCGAAAAAGTAAGGCGGGCGCTCATCTTGTTACCTCGTTTAAATCTGGAGGAGTTATGATTAAGGGGAAGAAAGTTTTATTACGCACAATAAAGCAAAAGGATATTGATACAGTATACGATTTAATATGCAACATTAATAATAAGGGTGCATACTGGCACCTTATAATTCCATCAGAAACAGAATTTAAAAGGGAGTTTTCCGAAAACGGTCTCTGGGGGCAAAGTGAAGGCCGAATGCTTATTATGGATCATCATGAAAACTATCTCGGAGAGCTCTTGTTTTTCAAGGGCTTTGATTATCAGTCAGGTTTCGAGGTTGGTTATGAGCTCTTTCATTCATCATATAGCGGAAAAGGTTACATGAAGGAAGCATTGCTGCTTTTTTGCAGCTATCTGTTCACATGTTTTCCAATAAATCGTATTCAGGTAAATGCAATGAAAGAGAATGTTGGGAGCAGAAAGGTTGCCGAGAACTGTGGGTTTGTTTATGAAGGAACCATGCGCAAGGCTACTTTCCACAACGGAAAATACCATGATCTTGAGCTTTTTTCGCTCCTCAGGGAAGAATGCCCTCCTCTTGATACATTACTAGTGAACTCGTTCAGCTGAAGTTGAACATCAAGCATTTTTACGAAGTAAAATACGCATTGGGGTTCGGTGGGAGTCTTAGGAATTTGATAAAATAGATTTCTATATATAACGTCACAAATTCCGGCATAATGCCAAAATGGAGCGTAACAAGTATGCCGAAAATTAATACGTTACATCTAATACCGTATTCACCCGAAAGCTATATTATTCATGGTACCCAATACATTCATGGTATTCAATGCATTCATGGTATTCAATACATTCATGGTATTCAATACATTCATGGCACTCAATACATTCATGGCACTCAATACATTTCTTGCATGAAAGCAAGAGTGTCTTTCATACTACGACTAAAACTGTATAAGTATCATGAACTTATATCATGAATTTGAGTTGACATTTATTTCTATATGCACTTCAGAATCTTGAATATTTCATTGTTTCTCAAGGCAAAATAAAAACTGGTTAAAAAAATTTTCTTTTTCGAATTCTCGCAGTGAAGTGAACTCGTCCAGCTGAAGCTGAACATCAAGCGTTTTTATGAAGTAAAATACTCATTGGGCTTCGATGGGGGTCTCGGAAATTTGACCAAATTTATTTTTATACTTGATTTTACTGCAAAAACGCATACTGTTGAATAAACATATTTATAGTATCAGAAAAGCACGTATTTCAGTCATAAAATACCGGAATAAAGGTTTTTATGACTGAAATACAATGATTTTCGAGTTTTTGCAGTGAAATCATACTTGGAGGAGATCTAGTATTCTAGAAGTTATAATTAAAACGATAGTGATGTATTTACTTGTTGTGGCATCCATGCGCATAATGGGGAAAAGACAGATCGGCGAGCTTCAACCTTTCGAATTTGCTGTCACCATCATGATATCCGAGCTTGCAGTCTTTCCTATTAGCGGGAAAGACAGCAGTTTATTTGATGGTATACTTCCCATTGTAATACTTGTTGTTTGCCAGTTTCTGATTTCATTAATATCTGTAAAAAGCATAAAAGCTAGGGAAATTATATGCGGGCGCCCCATAATACTAATATCAAATGGAGTATTTCTGGAAAGAAATATGCGCAAAGAGCTTTATACAGTGAACGATTTGCTTGAACAACTGCGGATTGCAAATATTCAGAATGTCAGTGATGTTGAGCATGCTGTTCTGGAAACAAACGGACAGCTTAGCCTAGTGCTTAAATCGCAAAAAAGAGCTCTGACACCTTCTGATATGGGGATTGAAACAGAATATGAGGGATTAACACTGGATATAATAATCGACGGTGTTGTACACCATGAAAATTTAGAGCTTGCAAAGGTGGATATTACGTGGCTGCTTAACGAACTTAAAGAAAAAGGCTGGCCAAACCCTAAAGATATATTTTATGCATCCCTTGATACCCAAGGTAATTTTTATTTCCAACCAAAGCTGAAGGCAGCAAAAAACAGAGTAGTAGACTAAAGTGGGCCTCTCCCACAACCAAATAGCGGAACCTTACAGCTGTAAAACATCAAATTCTTGTTTTTATTTGATGTTGTTTTGCAGCAATAATGTACTAAAGAGGAAATGTCCACACTGTTAAAGTGCCTGTGGATTATATCTATGGGCAAGGTATTAAAACTAAACGGAGAAATTCACATAGCAGCCTGTTCCCTGCAAGCATTAGCAAAGAAGGTTAATATGATTGCAGGGCAAACAGTGACGCTAAACAGTGGTCTAAATAATATACTCAGCTATTTTATTTAATATCTCCAGCTCAAGCTTTTTCTGTTCTGTTTTACAAAGTGATTCCCTAATTTCTTCAGGATAATGGAAACTCATCCTAGGCGGAATACGGAGAACATTAACCTGAGCATTTTTAATATATATGCCATCTCCGGATATCGATACGCTTACCTTAAAGTCAGGATCAACACTTTCTTCTTTGATAACATTGATTGTAAATATCACGACACCACCTGCTCCTTGGTGCTTCTTTGGCTAAGACGCATTTCACGCCTTTTTGCTGCTTTATCGAATTCTATTTTTTCTTCCTCGGTCTCAAGGCATAATAATGGTACCTGAACGGGATTTCCCTTGTCATCCAATGCTACAAAAGTTATATATGCTTTGTTTGACTTTATAACATTACCTGTTAACATGTTTTCACAGTAAACATCCACCCGAACTTCCATAGATGTGTTTCCAACCCAGGTAATTCTTGCTTTTAAGCGTACCATTTCGCCAACTCTCACAGGATGCCTGAAATCCAGACTGTCCAATGCTGCTGTTGCCACAATGCGGTTTGAGTGACGTGAAGCAGCTAAAGCACCGGCTACATCAATCCAATGCATAAGCCTGCCACCTAAAAGGTTTCCAAGCAAATTTGTATCATTAGGCAATATTAACTCTGTCATCTCAATTTGCGAGTCTTGCACCTTTTTGCATGGCCTTTCGTTTTGGTTTTCTTTACTCGTAATTTCTCTGCTCATAAATTTCTCCATCTTTAATTATTTACAACCTTGCAGCTAGGGCATTCGGAGTAACTACTAAAAGTTATACTGTTATAATCCTCTGGAGCCTGGACTTAGGGTCAAGGCTCCCGGTGTGCCCCGTGCACACCTGCACTCGAACCTGAATATCTAATAGAAACCATTCAAAAAATTATCTCTTGGAACTCTTGCTAAGTGTATTTTATACAGATTTACACTAATACGCAATATGTGAATTCAATATCGCAGCTTACTATGCTAAATAATATACTCAATTCCCACATGAATGCAGAATTTTTAGTGCGCTGCAAACTGATCATCATTTTTCGTTTTTGCCATGAACAAAAGCTTTATAGGCTTGTATAAAGCAAAAACAATAACAGAGTTAATACCTGCTACTAAAAGGTTAAACGGAATAATGACAGGCAATAGCATTCCTTTTACAACCTCATAGGGCACATGATAAAAACGAACAGTAATTGTTAGATTTGCAGGAATCATTATTGCAGCCCTTGCCAGTGTTCCGCACACAAGACCTATTATTGCTCCCAGATATGTTTTTTTGTATTTGTATATGGTTCCGGCTGTCACAACAAAAGCACCTGTACCAATAAAATGCATGAGAATGCCAACAGGTCCGCTTTGGGCACTAACAGTTAAACCCTGTATAACAGACGCAACCAAGGTTAACACCAGCCCGGCTATCGGACCAAACATAAATGATCCAATCAAAATCGGAACATCCGCCATATCATACTCCAAGTGGCCTGCTACCACCGGGAAAGGAGGAAATCTGAAAATAGTGAACAAAACAATTGACAAAGCTACCAATAAAGCCATTGTGCATAATTTTCTAATCGCACTCATAAGTTAAACCCCTTTCGATAAATAAAGTATACTTTGTTTTCGGTTTGTATCACAGGGCAATTTAATGAGAGCTCTTACTGCATGAAAGGTATGTGTCTGCAACTCTTTTTTCGCAAGGAAACCTTATGGTTCCTTTTGATGGATGCTCCGTTTGCTCCGCATACTGACACTTTCCTTAGTCCGGCAAAGGGGCGTCCCCCTATGCAATCCTCATTGCAAAGCATAAAAAAGCATACTTTCTCATGCAATAAAAATGCCCTGAAAGACAATCCTTCAGGGCTAATTTTTCTTAACAGAAAAAAACAGAAAAATCTTTCTTCTTCCATCCAGACTATACTGTCGGCTCCGGACTTAAACCGGATCTGCCATAAAAGGCTCGCGGGCTCTCAAAAAATCGCTTGATTACCGCCGGTAAGGATTTACACCTATCCCTGAAGAAATATCAATATTTTATTTTAACAATCCCAAAAAGCTTAAAATGATGTACTGTAATTTCATACTCATTTCATTGATAAAAATATACCATATATCCGATCAATTTTCAATAGCTTTGAAATATTTTCCTTGTTCACCATTTCACCCACCGCTATAAGTCAATACTTTTAAAAATTTTTCACTCGCTTTTACAGGTTAAAGGCGGACGTATTACAGATCAGACATACAAGAGAAGAAGCAGATTGTCATATGGATTAAGGTGGCATATATTCTCCACCGTTCACCTTTGGGTATGCCTGGGTTACAATCATTAGTTTATTTTATTTTATTTTTCATCTCATCTCAATCTCATCTCGGGCTGTCTTCAATCAATCCGGGACAAGAAATAACCTTTTAATTTTTTTAGAAGAAATAGCAAAAATAGATTATATTTTAGCAAATTATGACTACTTTTATTTTGGTAATAATGCTATTATAATTGTTAGTGTTTTATTGAATTTTATAATTATGGTTTTTTATAATGAAGAAAAATATGTCTTGGGATATAATCTTAACAAAATTTGGGCAGGTAAGAGTAAGGTTAGCAGTTGGAATTTATATATAATATATAGGGGATGGAATGTTCTATAAAGAAATGGACAGGAGCAAAAGACGTGCAATTATTGTATTATGGACAAGTGTTTTTTGCAGGATTTTTATTATACAATAAACAGACAAGCTAAGACAGATAAGCGTATTACTTGTATCGATGGTAATATTATGGTGGAGGTAGATTTTATTGATACTGGATATAAAACCTTTAAGAGATCAAAGACGGAATTGTTTTGAAGATATACTGGCTACTCTTGCACCGTATTACTCACGTGACTATGAATTAATGTTTGCTGAATCATGGAATTTTTCGCTAATACCTTACAATACAAATTCTAATTTACTATTGTGTGATAGAATAGTGATTAAACACTCTAATATGTTTTCCTTTCTCCAAAAATACCATGGGATAATGCTTAAAACATATAAATGTTATTCATTATCAGAAGTGCTTTTTAAAATAAATGCAGAGTTATTGACTGGGAATCCAACAATAATATCGATACCTAGATATTGGTGCCCTTGGTCACCTTTATATAAAAAACAGCTTGATAATATTAAGCATTCTTTCATTATTATTGGAATTGATAAAGAAAAAGATTCTTTGATTTGTACAGATCCTTTTTATATGAAATATAAAGTACTCTTACCGATAAAAGAGCTTCAGGTAGATTACATTTCAGTTAGTACTCTTGATTTTCTTGATATTGATGTTCCAATAAATTGGCAAGAAATACTGGAACAGGCTGTATTCCAACTTAAGAGCAAAACAGATTATTTCAATAACTCCTTTGATGCGATCCGATGTTTAGGCATCGAGATTGCACAAATATCAAATTTGAATGAACAAATACAAACCAATGCAGAATCGTCACTTGAAAAGAAAATATATGACATTGACTATAGTAGAAGAAATTTTTCCATATTATTGGAATATATCGGGAACCGTTATAATGGGGAATTAATACCACTATCCAATATAATGATGCAAGTTGCTGGTAAATGGAATGCTGTTTATTCACTATTGCTAAAAGCTTATTATAAAATGAACAACACATCCGGGAAAGAATCCATTTCTATACTTAAAAGAGCAGGATCTATTATAAATCAAATTGCGGACATTGAAGAACAGACCTCTGATATGATATTAGAAAAACTTCATAAAAAACCAACCCGGGTATCTCATGTTGCATACAACTTAACGCAAAAAAAGGAAAACGTATTAGATGACAATAAATTTGAATTCTTAAATTTGTCGGATTTTTTTAATAATAACTGTTTTGGCAAAGAAGCATCTCTTGCATGCACTGCCGATATTAATGAACGAGGAAGTTATATAATAAGTGTTGGTTTGCCTAATAAAAAAATATGGCAAATTGATAATATGAAATTTAGCTTTCCTGAAGTTTTAGAAGGGCATAAAAATAATATATCATGTCTCAGGCAAGTTATATATGTTCCCTATGGAAAATATTCCGGGATAATGATACTGGGCTGTGCAGTGATGGGTAATCAAATTGAAAATATAGAAATTGAATACGACGATGAATATACTCAAAAAATAAGCTTGGAATTAACTGATGCATGGTTTCCTGAACCGATTTTTGGCGAAAAAATAGCCTGGCAAGGACAATATGTAACAAGAATACATAATGCAGTAGAAATTATACCTCATAAGATTAATATATATGCTCACTTCCATGCATTAACAAATGCAAAGAATATTGTAGCAATTCATTTGCCATACTGCCCTAATATCCACATTTTTGCTATCTCATTGCTTAAATGAAATGAATACTTTCGGATTATATAATATTCAGGTAAGGTTGCTTTTTTATCCTTAAAGTTATTTATTGACACTTTAATTTTTATTTAGTATGATTAAATGGCAGATAAATGAATATATTGACAACAGATGTTGTAAAAACACATTTATGCCTATGTTGAAATACGTTTTTATTATGCTATGGCAAAGTATAAAGGATTATACTTGTATACCCACGCTAGGAGCCCACTCGGAAACGCCTCCTAATAAAATCACATTAGAAAAGCACGTATTTCATGCATAAAGCACCAGTTAAGCTTGAGTGGCTAAAAATTAATGAATTATATATTTTAACTGGTAGCTAAAAACACGTTAAATGTTCTTGCGTTGGAATATCGTAATTCTTGAGTTAATACAAAGAAGATCAATAATTGTTATCTCATAAGCTTGAACAAAACTGGTGTAAAAATAATACTTTCGTACATTAATTAACCTAATTAAAAAGCTATAAAGACATTCAAAAAATATACTATAATACGAGGAGCATTAAATTATGAAATCTATAAGGAAAATTGATATCCATACTCATGTAAGAACCGGTACAGGTATTAAGCGTATGGGGACAGATACAACCTTTGCCACACCCGAAGAATTAATAGGTATGTATAAAATTATGGGCATATGCAAAGGAGTAATTTTACCCGGAATTAATATTGAATGCTCCGACCGAATCCAATCTAACGAAGACGTAATACATGTAATCGAAAATTATCCAGAGCATTTCTATTGGTTCTGTAATATCGACCCACGAATGGGGAAAAACAGCCCAAATACTGACTTATCTTATTTTATTAGTTATTATAAAGAGCTTGGTGCAAAAGGCGTTGGAGAGATATGTTGTAACTTATATTTTGATGACCCCTATGTCGAAAATCTATTCTTCCACTGTGAAAAAAATAATATGCCGGTGATATTTCATATAGGGCACAAAATAGGTGAATGTTACGGACTTGTTGATGATCTGGGATTGCCTAGGTTAGAGAAAGAATTGCAAAAGTACCCTAATTTAATATTTTTAGGGCATTCTCAAGCTTTTTGGTCTGAAATAAGCATGGATATAGACGATGAAACGAGAAAGAAGTGTAATACCGGGAAAGTGATTCCCGGAAGAGTAGTTGAGCTTATGAAAAAATACCCGAACTTATGCGGAGATATTTCAGCGCATAGTGGATATAATGCATTAACTCGGGACCCTGAGTTCGGATATGCTTTTATTGAAGAATTCCAGGATAAGCTCTATTTTGGTACGGATATATGTGCTCCAAGGGATTATCCTAACTTATATAGTTGGTTAGATGAAGCATTGAAAAACAAAAAAATATCATACACAGCATATAAAAAGATATGCTACGAAAATGCTGCTATTCTTCTAGGAATATGATTTTAACAGACATACGAGGTGTCTTATGATTAAAAAATTACCAATTATAAAACCACCAATTAATACATATTTAAGTCATGGTTACTATTTGTCAGCCATGATGAATTATAAAGAGTTTCTACCATGGTTCCATTCAAATTATATTCACTTAAAGTGCTTAAAAGAATTAACGAAAGAATTAGTATGTGATTTAAATTTCTTCTTCCCTGATGGCTTGGATTATTTACAAAGTGTTCCTTTTATTAAAAAACAATTTATTTTTAAAGATATTTTATCATATTTTGAATACGATATAATTAATTTTTTTAAAAACATTATAAGTGAAGGATATTATATTTGCACTTTTGTAGATGAATATTATATCCCAAGCAAGAATCTTTTCCAGAAAGAACATAATAGCCATAGAATTTTACTATACGGTTTTGACGATGAGCTTGATATTTTTAATGTATGTGGATGGGATAAAAACGGTATTTATAGCATTAAAGAATTAGTTAGCTATAAAGATTTAGCGGCAGCATTTCAAAGTAAATATAACGAAGATATCTTGCTATCAAAAAGAGGGATTTTTTGTTTTAAGCTGGATGTAAGCTATTTTGAATCTCATGAATATAAGTTTGATATTGAATATGTTTATAGAGAAATAAACGATTATTTAACGTCAAATAATGTTTCAGAGAAATTTGGTATGTATTACAATAAATTAGATCCAGAGAAATATTCCTTTGGAATTAGTGTTTATAATGATTTTAAAAAATACTTGTATAAATTAATTGATAATGAAGCAAACGCAAGTAATATTGCCGTACATGCGATATGGGAACATAAAAAATGTATGCTTATGAGAATTAATTACCTGAAAGAAATGAAATTTATTTCAGACGTTGGAATAACGGATGGATATGAAGAAATTGAAAAAAAAGCTTATCAATGTAGGAATTTAATGCTAAAATACCGTGCTCATAAAGAGACGAATATAATACACAGAATGTTAAATTTAATTAAAATTATTGAAAATCAAGAAAGAAATTTGCTTGAAAAATTATTGTATGACATTAAATCTACTAATAGTATATAAATGGGCAATGAATTCCGTCAGAATTCATTTTTATCAGCTTTACACCTGAATGTAGTCGTAATGTATGTAGTTGGGTGGATCAAATAACTGTTTATTTCGAATTATGGCGATACCCTGAAAACGGGCATTTTCGGGGTTTGTAAAGTCTACGACTTCTTAAAATACTCTTTTAGCTTGTCCACCATATCAGTCTTTTCCCATGACACGCCTAAATCTTCTCTTCCCATATGGCCATAAGAAGCAAGGGCTTTGTAAATCGGTTTCCGCAAATCCAAATTTTTTATAATGGCTGCCGGACGTAAATCAAAAAGTTCTTTTACTGCTTTTGCTATTTTATTGTCAGGATAATCACCTGTTCCGAATGTATCAACCATTACAGAAACAGGATAAGCAATGCCGATAGCATAAGCAATTTGGATTTCACATTTTTTAGCTAATCCTGCCGCCACAATGTTTTTTGCTACATATCGAGCAGCATAGGTTGCGCTTCGATCTACTTTGGTCGGGTCTTTGCCAGAAAAAGCACCGCCACCATGTCGCGCATAACCTCCATAAGTGTCCACAATGATTTTACGTCCGGTAAGTCCGGTGTCCCCTTGGGGGCCACCTACTACAAAGCGTCCGGTAGGATTTATATGTATTTTTGTGTTTCCATCCATCATATTTTCGGGGATAATTGGAATAATAATTTTTTCAAGAATGTCTCTTTGCAACGCATTCATGTCTGCCGTTTCCATATGCTGCGCCGACACAATAATTGTATCAATCCGTTTAGGTACGCCATCCTCGTACTCTACCGTCACCTGCGTTTTCCCGTCAGGGCGAAGATAAGACATCTCACCGGATTTGCGGACTTCAGCTAATTGTTTCGCCAACTTGTGGGCTAAAGAAATCGGCAAAGGCATTAATTCAGGTGTATCATCACAAGCAAACCCGAACATCATACCTTGATCGCCAGCTCCATGCAAATCTTCGTCATTTTGCGATCCTGATTTATTTTCTTGTGAATGGTCTACTCCAAGCGCAATATCAGGTGATTGTTCATCAATAGAGGTATTGACAGCGCATGTATTACCGTCAAAACCTTGTTCAGAGCTACTATAACCAATGTCATTCAAAGCACTACGAACAATCTTTGGAATATCCACATAGCAAAATGTACTTATTTCGCCCATAACATTAACCTGTCCCGTAGTGCAAAAAGTTTCGCAAGCTACACGTCCATTAGGGTCTTGCGCTAAAATGGCATCTAATATAGCATCTGAAATTTGATCGCATACTTTGTCAGGATGCCCCTCTGTAACTGATTCTGATGTAAAAAGACACTTATCTACATCGTTATAATCGTCTTTTGACGCGCACAAAAGGCATATGCAATTTTCGTCAATAAAGTGCGCTCTCCCGCTTTTCACAAGTCCTTTAGCTCTTTTCGGATAGGTAGATTCATATTCTTTACCTGATTCGTCAACAACCCTTATGTTTTTTATTATAGGTGTCATTTTTATTTCGCTCCTTATTCTTTCGTTTTTTTTCCGAAGTACATGATCACTCCAAAATATCTGGCAGATGTAATTCGTTTGGGTTCTTTTTGATAAATATCAGCAAGTTCGATAATATCAATGTCATTAAAATATTCTTTAATTTGGTTCTTATCTAAAAAGGTTCTTTTTAAGTTGGCAACATTTATTTTTTTATTATCCAATGAAATTGCTTTATCTATAACGGAATGAAAATTCATTGGATCATCTTTAGACATTGTACTCAAATATACACAGCCGCCAGTAATCAAGCCATCTTTTATTTTTTGGGTAAGTTCTAAAATTTGCGTTTCGGATAGATGGGATAAAACCATTGAACAAATTATTAAAGAATAATTCTGCTTTGGAATATCAATTTTTGTTATATCTTCCACCCAAAATTTGCATTTTTTGTCTATGTATGATTCGTTTAGTCTATCTATAGCGACATTGGATAAATCAACGCCCTCAACAACAAAATCATTTTCAAGCAGGAAGTTTACATTTTTTCCTGTGCCTACGCCTAATTCTAAGGCAATTCCTTTGGGAATATATGAAATATATTTTTGAAGCCATATATCGAATTGAACGCTATAGCCATATTCATCTCCCTTGTAGAGTGAGTTATAATAATTCTTAACAAATCTAAAATCATTATCCATGTCATTTATCGCTCCCTTGTGCCTTATTTATCACATAATTAATCATTGTTTCTATAGTTGGAAAAGCTGAAAACAATAACATCTCATCATCAAATTCAAAACCAAACTCCTGTTCTAAAGCAACAATGATTTTTATAAAAGTAATTGAGTCTACTCCCATTACGGTAAAATTGGAATTGACATCAAAAACCATATCGGGGCAATTTTGTTTTATTATGTTTAGCACTTTTTCTTCCATAAAATCAAATCCTATATTTTTCTGCCTGCATATTAAACATCATTGAATATTTCCCGTTTTTATTCATCAATTCCTGATGCGTTCCCGCTTCAATAATTTCACCGTTTTCGATCATAAATATCCTGTCTGCAATTTTTGTTGTCGATAAACGATGGGAAATAAATATCACTGTTTTTCCCTCAGATGCTTCTATTAATATTTTATTGAAATTATATTCTGCAATAGGGTCTAAGGCACTGGATGGCTCATCTAAAATCAAGGTATGGAAAGGGTGCGCAAAAACCCGCGCAATAGCCACCTTTTGAGATTCACCACCTGAAAATACTATGCCATTATCATCAAATTCACGAGTTATAATGCTATTACCGTCAACATTTTTTTTAGATAAACCGCTTTTCAACAAAGAGTAATTAACGGCTTTTTCATTTGAAATATCATCCATTAAAACATTTTCTGATAGTGTGGCGGCATATAAATTATAATCTTGAAAAACAACGCCAAATCCTTTTCTATAATTTTCAAGCTCGTAGTTTTTTATATTAATATTATTGATCTCTATATTGCCGGAGATAGGATCATATAAACGAAGCAATAATTTTATCAAGGTTGTTTTTCCCGCACCGTTTAATCCTACAATTGCAATTTTTTCTCCTGCTTTGATTTTTAAAGTAATGTCATTTAAAACCATGTTTTCAGGTTTATAACAAAAACACATATTCTTAAATGTAATGTCTTTTGAAAAATCCAAATCTAACATTTCAGAACCTGATGAAACAATATGAGGCTTATAATTAATAAATTCTTTCACTCGCTCTATGTACTGGCTGTTATCGTGAAAAGAAGAATAGCTATCAATTAATCCACTGAGTTGTCCCCGTAATTGCCAGATCGCATTTGTCCCGGCAGCATAGCCGCCTAATGTCAATGTGCCTGTTACCATCATTCTAAATGCAAACAGAAGCATAACACCCATATCAAAAACAGAAGTGGTAAGCACCATTTTGATTATATTAATAAATACAAATTTTTTATTATGATGTAATATGGTTTTATTCATCTCATTGGTTGTGGTTTCAAATTTATTAAATAAGATTTTACTGATATTGCTTAGGCGTAATTCTTTTGCATAATCCCGCAAGTAGAAAACTCTAACAGTATAATCGTTTTTTCTAATATGCGGATTCATAGACAGGTTGCGCTCAAATCCAATTTTATTTATTTTCCGTTGGAACAAAGACGATAAAACCACTACTAAAATGGTACAAAGTATAAGTATTGGTTCAATTGTAAAAAGGATCGCGGAAATTGTCACTATTGATAATATTCGGGACAATAACTGCCCGAACTCATTTACAATATTGTTAGCACGATTATCAATTTCATTTAAAGAAAGAATAAAGTTATTATAAAATTCGGGATTATCGTAACACTCTAAATCCATTAAACTTGCTTTTCCAAATAAGTCTGACTGTAACTTGGAATGCAGTTTCAGTTTTTGAATTGGTATTATTCGTGACCAAAATACTGATTGCAGTAATTGATTGCTAACTTGAAGTATTGCCATTAAACCCACGATATACATTACATTTGAAAATGATGAACCAGTTTCAAGGGCATTAAATACCCGCATTACTAAATAGACACTTATCGTAATGCTTATTAAGCTATTTACTATGCTGTTAGCAATAATCAAAAATAAGTATGCGGGTGTGTGTCTGAATACCATTTTAAGCATATATTGGGTGTTTTTAAATATCTTTTTAATGTTCATATGTTATTCGCCCTCCTTTACATAATGCTCTGCTTGTTTGCTAAACAAGTCTGCATATTTTCCGCCTTTTGACATCAGTTCTTTATGTGTGCCTTCTTCCACTATGTCCCCGTTTTCCATCATTAAAATACGATCAGATAAAACAACAGAAGAAAGCCTGTGAGAAATATAAATAACTGTTTTATCCTCGCATACTTTCATCATGTTTTCAAACATTTCATATTCAGCTATGGGGTCTAACGCACTTGAAGGCTCATCTAAGACAATTATCGGCGTGTTTTTTGCAAACGCTCTTGCTAAAGCTAATTTTTGTTGTTCTCCGCCTGAAAACACCTCGCCGTTCTCGTCAAATTCTTTCGTCAGGTTTGCATTAACGCCTTGCTCTATATTTTGTATTTTTGAGCTTAATCCGCTTACAAATAAAGATTCGGATATGGTTTCATCATCAGCTTGATTACCGCATAAAATATTGTCTAATATACTTAGCGCAAAAATTTTATAGTCTTGAAAGACGGTGGAGAACATTATTCTATAATCATCAACATTGTAATTCTTTATATTTATGTTGTCGAGTTCAATGTATCCCTCCATTGGATCGTAAAGCCTTAATAGCAACTTAATTAAAGTGGTTTTGCCTGCTCCATTATGCCCGACAATAGCAATTTTTTCTCCTTTGCGAATAGTAAAGCTAACATTTTTAAGAACAAAATTATCATCGTCAGGATATTTAAAGGAAATATCATTAATTTGAATTTTATCGTCAAACCCTTTCAACGGAATAGAATCTGCACTATTTTTGATTGTAGGAATATATGTCATGAAAACATTGATATTGTTCACATATAACGAATGATTATGAAATTCAACAAAAATATTAGATAGGTCATTTAAACTTGAACTTACCTGCCAAATAGACCTTATGATTACAAAAGCATCCGCAAGCGGCAAGGATTTTTTAACTATTGTACGATATGATGTGTATGTAATCGTTCCTAAATAAACGACTACCTGATTAATGAGCGGCATGATTATTCCTAAGAGAATATTTTTAGTAGAGTATCTTCTTGTTATTTCTATGCACTGTTCAATAGCTGAATCAAATTTTTTCTTTAGAACTTTAAAGATATTTGTTAATCTTATTTCTTTAGCGTAATTATTAAAATATACAACCCTACGAACATAATCCCTGATCCTGTTCGGCATTGTAAATTCCATGTTTTGCTTATAATTAATTTTGTTACGTTTTGAACCAACAAGCATGTTGAAAACAAAGGGAAGTATAGCAATAAAGATCAGAAGCGGTTCAAGTGTAAAAATAATTAATGAAACACTCACAAGGACAAATAGACAATTTACTAATCTTCCGAATAAATTAACTATCTGCAAAGCTCTACCATTTGATTCGGATATTGCCCTCACATATTTATCATAAAAATCAGGATTATCATATTCTATTAAGTCAATTGACAATGCTTTATTAAACAATTCTTTTTGGAAATTTTGTTTTATAATATTGTCGCAAGTGGGACAAAAAATAGCATTATAATATGTGTTTATTGACATTCCAAAAATTTGATATAGCAATACTACTGAAGCAACAATGAGGACACTTTCAAACGATGCTTTATTTGTAGCGGCATTTATAATATACCGCAGCAGAAAAATCTGTGAAATGAAGTTCAGAGATCCATTTACAAGGTTAATAAAAATTGTAAAGAGTATTCGAGATGGTTTTATGCGCCAAACCATCTTGAACATATAAAAATTATTCTTCAACATCGTCTTTGTATTTTTTTTAGACTTCATCGCCGTTCTCCCTAAGAATAATAAGAATAACATCAATTATATCGCCAACTGTAATTAATGCGTATTCTCTATCCAGTATTAATTCAATATTTATTTCTACATTCAACCCGTTTTCCAAATAAACGATCAAAACCATAAACCCGATTGAATCTACACCTAAGTCAAGTAATTTAGATGTTTTATCAATATTAGCGTTTATATCCAATTGTTCTTTCATCGTGGCACTAATGATTTCTAATATTTTTTCCGTCATGACAATCCCTCACTAACTCCAAAAAAATCTTTTAAGAAAGACACATCCAATTCAGAATGTTTTGAGTATATTAAATCAATGCTTTTTGACAATTGAGTATTATAAAAGTCTTTTTCTCGTTTATGCGGTATATGAAAACTTTTTGCTTCGTTATTGATTTTAAAATTAGCTCCATATTTATAAAGGCGATACCCTAATTCAAAATGCTCAAATCCCCATTCTTTTATTGATTCATCGAAGCAACCTGCATTTTTTAATAAATCCTTATTTATGCTTGAATTACCCGCGAGAAATGACAACCAAATATACTTCCCCTTACTCTGTTGCTGCTCTTTATATAAGTTGTTGATTTTTTGATAAAACACAGGCAATCGAGAAAATTTTAAAATATATGCCCAGTCAAATTTGTTTTCATGCAGTTTATTATGATTGCCAAAATAGTCATACGAGTTTCCAACTACAACATTATTAAAGCCTGCGCTATAACTTAAATGTTCACTAATAAATTTTATATGTGGTATTCTATCGCCGTCACAAAATATAATATAATCAGATTGACAATGTGAGATACCTGCATTTCTTGCCGCAGCTCGTCCACTATTTTCTTGATGAATGATTTCGATATTGAGTGCATATTGTTTTTGCAGGCTTAAACTGCTTTCCTGTGCAAGAAAGTCATCTGACCCATCATCTACAATAATGATTTCATATTCATTTGTATAAGTATCTTGCCATTTAAAACCTCGTAGGACTTTACACAAAGGCTCATATTGGTTATATACAGGGATTATCACACTTCCTTTTAATTTAGTCATAGTTTTACATCCCCTTGTTCATATAATTCTTTTACGGAATGCCGCATAAGTTTTCCATTTGAATTATAAGGGAGTTTCTCTACCTTCAAAAATTCACTTGGTACTTCATACGGGGCTAATAAGCTTAAACAATGAGTTCGCAACTCATTTTCTGCGATTTTACAAGAAGATAAATATAGGCAAATTATCCGTTCTCCATATATATCATGTCTTATCCCAAACACAACACAATCATTAATCAACTCATGTTGTTTCAATGTATTTTCAACTTCTTCGGGGAAAACATTATGCGATCCTTGTAATATCATGTTGTCAGTCCGGCCAACAACAAACAAATCGCCGTCATCGTCAATATAACCAAGATCGCCCGTATTAAGCCATCCTTGATAGAGGGATTCTTTACCCACGCCATTCAAATAACCGTTCATTATTGATAATGTGTTCACATGAATAATACCCATAGAATTTTGGGGAAGCTCCTGACCATCTTCAGAGATGATTTTTACGTCAACCCCAACGATGGGTGAACCGACTGAACCGAGTTTGTCGGCAGAGCTAATTCTTTGCGCGGTCACACGCGGCCCCGCTTCCGTAAGCCCATACACATTTAATATTATGACATTTTTAAAATTCCGTTTTGCTTCTTCTAACAATCCCTTATCAGCAATAGAACCACTTATAAAAACATATTTTAAACTGCTTATATCATGGATACCGCAGCCTAAAAGCTTGGAATAAATATTTAGTAAAGTCGGATTCATGCACCATATAGATACATTGTATTTTTTAATATTTTTAAGCACAAAAGTAGGGGATGCCACTGTAGGTTCAACTATGATCTTTGCGTTCGCTTTTAAACCAACAAACAATTCACCTACAACTGTTGACGAATGTGTTAAAGTTTTTGATATTAAAATCGTGTCATTTGTTGATGGACGCATATAATCTATAATTGCATCAACATTATGGCTAATTGCGGCAAATGAGAGCCGAATCCCTTTTGCTTTTCCGGTAGTTCCAGAGCTAAAAAAGATTAAGGCGTCATCCTTAGATTGATTTGTAAAAATAGTTTTATGTCTTTTATAGAAAGATGAGGGTAGTTCTTCCGGGCCTTTTTGGTTAGCATCAAATAAGGTAATATTAAATTGTTTTGCTTTTTTTGTATCTCTATATTTTGCTGAATCAATATAACATTCATTAATTCCTACTTGATGTAAGATGCTTAAAGCAATATCTAATGGGATTCTCCAGTCGATCAATGCCGCAACATTACCCTCTAATAAAATATTTAGCAGGGTACTTATGTATTTTATTGAATTGTCACCGATCAAACCAATCCTTTTTTTCATATTGCTTTTTCCTTCATTTTGAATCGCCCAGCGTAGTAGATATAGAATGATTTTCGGAAAATTCTTCATCGGCAATCCAAAGTAATATATTATCGTCAACTACTCTCCGCATTATCGGCTGTTGGATTTCCATGTTTTTCATGTGACCGATTGTGATTAAAGCCATCAATTCAAAATAATCTTCATTAACATTTATTAACCTTTTTATTTTTTCGCCTTGTTCTATAATCTCACCAACCCAACACGCTCCGATATTTTGGGCGTGTGCTAACAGTAGAATGTTTTGAATACAAGCTCCGATAGCCTGAATATCCTTTGTACGATCATAGGATAAATGATTATCAAGAAAGACCAAGATATAATGCGGTGCTTGTTTTAACCACGATACATATTTGGATAGTTCTGCAATCTGCTCCTTTTCTTTGCTATTTCCTACGATCACAAAACGCCAAGGTTGAAGATTTTTCCCGGAAGGCGCATATCCTGCCGCATTGATCAGATTCAATATTACATCCTTTTCAATGAGAAGGGATGAATACGCCCGTATACTTCTTCGGTTTTTGATAATATCAAAAAGTTCCATGCTTATCCTCATGCTTTCATTGTATGAATAAAACAATCCGGGTCTCCATTAAACTGATTTCCCGTTTTTGCTAATGCCATTGCCGGACAACCGGCACACACGTTGAAAAAATTGCATTTTCCACATTTAGAATATTGTTTCATTTCTTTATATTTAAGGTTGAAATCATTTTCGATGATTTCAAACAATGAATCTACAAAAAGATTACCAATCTTTGATTCGGCAATTTTTCTGCATTTGGCTATATCTCCATTATTATCAATAATGTATACATTCCGTGTAGATGTACAATTAACAGAATTACAGGCTGACGATAAACTCTCATAAGTTGATGAATTTATAAATCCTTTTTTATATAAAAAGGGAAACCATATATGCTCTTTAAATTCAAACCCTATTCTTGGAACAATGTTCCCATTATCAAGACTAACGTAAAAATCATCAGAATTATATAGTTTGTTTAGATATGCTAATTGCTTTTCCAATATAACCTCAAACTCTGACTTTTCTATAAGTAACTCCGGATTCCGATCCGTCCAAAACCTTGACCAAGAAAAAACATCAATAATGAATTTATTATCAATAAGAAATTCCATCAGAGGTATAGTTTCATTTAAGTTGTGTTTTGATAAGGTCATATGTACTCTTGTGTAAAATCCATGTTCTTTTAATAGCGCAATTGCTTTGATTGTACGGTTAAAATCACCTTTCCCTCTGATGGAATCGTTCACTATTTCAAGGCCTTCTAAACTTAAATATATGCGTTCAACACTATACTTCCGTAATTTTTCAATTGTCGAGGATGTTATTTGATGTGAATTGCATTTCAAACCTACTGATACGCCAAGAGAATGGCCATATTGTAAAACATCGTAAATCGCCGGATGCAGCAAGGGGTCTCCGCCAGTAAAATCAATGAGCGGCTTCAACTGCATACGGTTAGCTGCTGTCACTATTTCATCAATGACATGCTGACATTCTTCAAAGGACAGCGTACCCTTTATAGATTCCAAGTCGTTAAAATAACAATGAGGGCAGCGGCTCTCGCAAAGTCGCGTGATATGGAATTGAATATATAATTGTTTTACCGAATAATTATAATACGATACAAACCATTCACTTGCATATTCTTTTAATTTATTGTCCATTATTCCACTCCCTCATCAAAAAAGATTTTAATTGAATATTAAAGTGTTTTCACCTTAATAAATCCCAATTCTTCTAACTGACTAATTTGTTCTATGTAATGATTCCAATCATACGGTTCGTCAGGGAATTGGGTCAGCATGTAATTAATCGTATCTCTAATCGATTTAGACTGTTTTAAGTAGTCAATTAATGATAAAGAAACTTCGTCACATTCAATTAGATGGTGAGATGTCAAGTTATAGATAACTGCTGCTTTTTTAATTCTTTCAATTTCACTGTTCCCCTTGGCAGCTTCAATTGTTGCCTCAACATCCAAGAGTGGTTTTTCGTTACTAACGCATTTCCAAATTAATGTATTTCTGCTTGTTTCGCTTAAACGGTAGAATATAAATATTGGAAGTACGCAGTTTGTCGGCATCCAAGGATACAAAATGTTTCTCATGATATTGTTTCGTTCAAAATCTAACACACTGCGGTCATACTGGACTTCAAAGCTATCCCACCCCACAATGTTCCCTAAAAAATATTTTGGAGAGCAAGGAAATCTAATTTCTGAAATATTAAATTTAGAATACTCCTTAAATAATTCGCTTGCAACATCTAATCCCAAAGCATTGATATTAAAGGTCACAAGAGGATATTTCTTATTTAGATATTCTAAAAATTCATATGTTTCGTGACGTTCTTCTGCGCTTTCAGTTGGGAATCCAATTATCATAGGAAAATGCACAGAGATACCGTTATCATTAAATTTTTTAACAAGGTTTTCAATGTATAAATTATCAATATCCACAGAAAACTTATTCATGAGTTTTTGAATCCGCGTACTTGCTGATTCAAGCCCAAGTCTTATCTCGCGTAAACCCGATTTATACAAAAGAGCAAAATCAACATCATTATATTTATAATCAATTCTTGACCGAACCTGCCAAAAAATGTTTATATTGTTATCTATTAATTTTTGCGCAAAACTTGAAATGGTAGCTGGTGGTATGGCTTCATCAATAAACCAATAATAGTTACAACCCTGATCGTACATTTTTTTAATATGCTCTACTATCTCATCAACATTTGCGAAAGAATCGCCATAATGTATTTCATCATACTTTTTGTTAATGCCGCAAAAGGTGCATTTATTCCAAAAACACTTTGAATTTGGCCACAATCTTACGTTAGCCAGTTGAGAAGCAGAAATCTCGTTTTTTGAGGTTATACATTTCCTCCGGGTCGCAGTCCAATCAGAAATATATTGCTTTGAAATTTTTGTTTTCGTTTGCACAATTTCTTGTTTTTCTTTGTCGAAAAACAAAATGTTATTCACACTATGTAAATTACCTTGATTTACCACGCAATCATATATGTCTTTCATTGTATTTCTGTCATCATCCAATATGATGCTATCTATAACATTGAAAAGTAATTTGTTCATCTTGAGATAATCCACGATTTTGCTAAGGGAATAGTATTCCGATGAATGCCCTACAACACATATATGAACCGCCGGATTTGCGTTTTTAGCGAAAAGCGCAAGAGTAATTGTTGACAAACGAATTTTTCCCCTGATCCAAATTATAGTTGGATTAGATTCTAATATAATATTTTTGCAATTTTCATTTAAAAATGAATAATATGGATTTAGTGCTGGATTCAATGCGTTATTTATTAAAATTTCGGAAGATATTTCATCGACGTCAAATCCGTCCTCAATCGTAAGAGTAAACGGATTGCTTATAAATTCAGAATATAAATTACAGAATATTTGCAATGTTTCCAAACAAGAAAAAAATCCTTTCTTAGTAACAGAATGCGATGCTAAAGCTGTAATTGCTTCCGAAACACTTTTTTTGAAAAACTGTGGATTATTTAACACAGCTTTATACTTAAAGTGCATATTGTCGATAAATTTTTTGCGCTCATTCAAAATATCTAATAAAGAATCAATCTTTTTTTCAGATAAAACATTTGACCAAAAGTAGGAATTGATATTCCTAAATACGTCAATGCCGCTTTCAGCGCCTAAAGGTTCGCTCATACTGAGCAGATCAGGATTATACACTTCTTGATATAACCCCGTGATCGGATAAAGATTTAATTCTAACATGTTAAAAACTCCTTTCAAAAATCGAAAATTCTTTTGGGATTAGATATAAGCATTTGGTTAATATCGTGATCGGTAAACCTTACTTTTTTAAGTGCCGGAATTATAAAATCAAACACATATGAATAGGTTTTTTCTGCCCCATTAAACTGACTATCTCGTAGTTTCAGCGCATTTCCTTTCCATCGCCAGTTGCTATCGGCACTAATTAGAGTTTGAGATAAAAACTCACTCTTTTTCAAATATTCAATTAATCTAATTGAGCTTTTGTATCGACTACCCCTATCGTTTGCTCCAAAATTGGTTATCACAATATTAGCATGATTATTTATTACATCTTTGATTTCATCAATTTTAAAATCGAAATTTTTACTATCAATTTCATTTTCAAGATGAGATAGGTAGATATGTTCCGGTATTGCTCCCATCTGTAGTAATGTTTTTAAATGCTCCAGTCCACCGAAAGGAGAATGTGTCGCAATTGGAATTTTATATTTTTTTTGAAGTATGACAGCGGCTTCAAAAAACCTCATTTGTCGATCACTTAACTTTGAACTGCTTGCGGCTATTTTTATAATACCTGGCTTATATTTATTTTCCCCAATGCCTATCTCTACTTTTTTTGATAATTTTTCTACCAAATCAGAAACACTTGCGTTTTTATAGGATGCCGGTACATATTTATCAAGGAAAAATCCCATAGCGCATACTATATTTATATCGCATTGGTTAATAAAGTTTTTATACGAACCAATCTTGGCATATGGTGTCAAATCAACAATTGTTCCGACATTGTATGCCATTAACTTCTCAATCTGCTTTTTGACATACTCAGTATTTTCTTTCTCTTTGTAATAAGGATATAGATTAAAAACATGTTCGTGCATTAATGTAATTCCCATGTTTTCGGTATTGACACTACCACTTGCCGTATTAATATTTCTCATGGTTTTTGTTGCTCCTTCCATCAAAATTGCAAATCACCCAATCCGTAGTCGCATCAAATACCTCATTGACATAAGTGCTTCGATTAAATAAATGGTCTGCATTTTTTATGATAACATAATCAACATTACTTTTGTTTATTAATCCTGTCGTTGTTAATTGAAATCTTACGTTTTTTGTTAGCGCATCGTTATCTCCAAACAACAACAAAATATTATTTTCATATTTTCGGAGTGAAATTAGTGCGTCCTCAGATTCTATTTGTTTTATCATATCAAGACTTAATCCAACGCCCAACAGCTTTTTAATTGGCGTTTTATATAAAGGGTGTAATATCAATTTTTTCTTATTGGAATCAATTGTAGCATCGCTTTTTTGAGGGACATTGAATATTGGATTCCAGAGTATCAAGCCGTCAATGTCAAATGTCTTTGTGACTTGAAGGGCGTTTCTAGCTCCATCGCTAAACCCAATTAACACTATCTTAATTGCTTGATCGTAAAAACACGATTTGGCATATTTACACACCTCAATAATATCATCAACTCTATCTTCGATATTTGATTGTTCAAAGCGTCCTTCACTGACTCCGACATTTCGATAATCGAACCGAATTAGGTTAATACCTTCATTTTCTGATATTTCACCTAATTTTACAGATATTCTATGTTGAACAACACGATTGCCGTTTAGACCATAACACATAATCAAGACAACAGGAATTTGTCTTTGTTGATTTGCGGTATGAAACATACCCAATATTAACTTTCCTTTAACTTCAAACTGAAATGGTATGTGCATATAATCTTCCTTTACTCATTCTAATAATATTAGATAAAATATTAAGCGTAAATTTGTGTTGCCAATATATGTCGCGGGGGAAAGCGTAACCCTCATAAAAATCAAGCGTTTTATATTGGATTTCGGAATACTTATACTCTATGTTTAAATCCTGAGTATCAAGATTAGATGTAAGCCAAACCGCGTTGTTATATGATGTTTCACTCCACTTTTTCTTTTTCAGCCTTTCAATAATATCATTTAAAAAATTAATATTAATTTTTTGAGCAAACATATTATCCGGCTCTGCCCCTAACATAGCTAATATTTTTGATATAGTTTGTCGATTTTCAAAATCGCAAAATTCTATTATGCGCTCTTTTGACAATAGGGCATTTTCAATGCGTTCCAATTCATCTACATTTAATTTTATAGGACTGATGCCCACCAATCCATGAATTTCATCTAAAATATTTTTTTCGGTTAAAAGCTCCGTATAAAATCCTCTGCACACTACATATATTTTTAAATTTGAAGTTTTCTTCAAATGTTTTATCGCGCTTATAATGTTCTTAATAATTATTCCGCTGTTTAAATCTTCAAAACTTCCATAACTATCTCCATGTGCAAAGAGATCCAATTGCATAGTTGCAAAATTATTTTCAATAAAGAAGTTTGCTAAATTACTAAGAAAATAATCCAAATCACATTTGGATTCCCCAAAGCCGGGAATAAGTAGAACCGCATTTTCAGCAATTTGCTTTTCAGGATATTTTATCACGCTAAAAATGCTGCTGTTTTCACTTTGAATAAAGTTCTGACTGACCATATTATTCCCTCCTTAACTTATGATTTTGTAACGCTAAGTAAAAATTGCAATAGTTCGTTTTCTTCCTTTTGTGCATTTATAAGCAATTCTTTTCCTTTAGTAAAATCATTGATTTTTTTAGAAATTAAATATTTATATAAAACCCTAAAGGATAAAGCAACCATATTACTTACAGCCGCTATCCGTTCTGTTACTTTTTCAATACTATCTGATCCTAACTTTTTTGTGATAAAGTCAGTTTTTAAATATCTTATTAACCAGTTAGGAGACCGATCAATTTCCCATGTCCATGTTCCTTGAAATAATTTATTAATAGACTCACTTAATTCGGCTTCACTGCCTTCATTCATTTCTTTTACAGTGTTCAGTATATTTTTCAACCCCAAATCCAATTTATGGCTTGGTAAATCATTAATTATGTATGTAGCATTTAACAATTGAGTAAAATACATGAATAGACTTTCTTGATCTACATTGTAATTTATACGTTCACTCTCTAACCAACAGTATTTTGAATAGCCAAATTTATAAGGAAAAGACTTTATACCAATGACTAAGCTCTCCCTGTCGATAAACCCTTTATATTCAGGCATTGTATCTAAACAAAAAACGCCTTGCTCCTGATCATCGCTTAATAATAACAAACTGTGCCGCCCATGCTGTTTGTTAAATATGTGCGGATAATGATGTGGAACATAATACTGATCAAGATTAATGATAATCGGCATTTCATCGACAATCCTACGAATGTCAGAAATTATATCCTCGCTAAAATCCTTTTTAGCCAATGCTATGTTGTAGAGTGTTTTTATTCTTTCGTCATTACAAATAACCTTGTTGACAATAACCGCTTCTTCATTTATATAATCTATCTCAAAAAGCCACGGCCAAGTAGCTCCAAAGTAATCGACATTAAGGCCATAATGAATCAAAATTGTTATCAACAAATTTTGAAAACAATCGAGTTTCATTTCAGTATAGGGGGGTATGTTTTTTATTTCGTCAATATTCCAATTCATAAACTCATCCATTCTCTAAGGTTGGCAACCCCTCCGGCAAGCACATATTTATACTTGCCGGAGTGTTGCCGCGATGCAGTGAAAATTGGCGTTATGTAAATCAGTAAAAATGTAGCCTGCGTACACTGATGATTTACATTTTTGAGCCAGCTTGAAGGTTTAGCAGCTTCCGCCACCCCCGCCGCCGCCTCCGCCGCCGCCACCACCGCCACCGCCACCGCCTCCACCTCCGCCAGTGCCGCCGCTTGTGCCGCCGCCACCGCCTCCGCAGAATACAGTAACCATGTTCTTGTCGGGTTGACTTGCCTTCATGTTGTTAGAAGCCAAAGCCAAAGACGCTTCCATGCTAAGGACTTTGATCATTTTTTCACCCCCTTTACCATAAATTTTCTGTTGCAAAGCAACAAAATATATAATATTTTCCTGCAATCAAATAGCAGGCTGATTACAGAAAACTATTATCGGAACTCATTTCGCCTTTATGATTTCTGTAACAACCCCTATAATATTAAAGATTTCGATTGGCTTGTCATCATAATCGCAATTATCTCCTTTAGTGATAATGATTGGAATACCACCACAATAAAAAAAATCTATAATACGATGGACAAAAAACTTTTTATTATCGTCTTTATATAAAACAATGTGATTAGCATCTAAGGAGTCTATCCCCTTTTTTACAATTAAAGTATCTCCGTGATTTATGGTGGGATACATGCTATTTCCATGGGCTAAACAAGTTATTGTATCGTCCATATTATATTACCCTCCTTACTGCGAACTCGCCCATATTCACACTCTCTACATAATATACATAACACATGCTAATCTGTCTGTACAAAATTAATCATCTATCTCATATTTTTCTCAAAAGTTCAAGTCCAACGGTGATTCGTC
>ENA-UOOH01000234-UOOH01000234.1-fermentation-metagenome-genome-assembly--contig:-NODE-234-length-67530-cov-5.342705_pt1 | contig 67530 bp, 64 predicted proteins | sample MGYA00245778_ERZ724025 | MGnify/ENA primary metagenome ERZ724025 (study PRJEB28704, sample SAMN03018313) | fermentation metagenome | biome: anthropogenic terrestrial biome; feature: soil; material... | reverse complement strand
ATTGGTCAGAGTAAATTATTAGGGAACCGCCGTATACCGAACGGTACGTACGGTGATGTGAGAGAACGGGAAATAAAATAGGAGGAAAACTATTTTATTTTCCTCCTACTCGATTTTAATTTTTATCTCTGTCAAGTTCTTCGGGAAGATCATCCGAAAAATTAATTCGCGAGAGGTTTCCCCAGGCTGGCCCTTCCAATACGAGACCATCCTTCGAAAAACGACTTCCGTGGCATGGGCAATCCCAGGTTTTTTCGGCATTGTTCCAATTCACTATACACTTTAAATGTGGACATACCGCAGAATTAAGATGAAGTTCATTTTCGGTGCTTCGGAAAGCAGCTATTTTCTGACCTTCGTAATTTACCACAGCCCCTTCACCTGCTTTGATATCTGAAAATGCGTCTTTATCGGCTCCTCCGGGTAAATCCTTCAAAAAAGTTGCAGCTACATTAACATTCTCAGAAATGAAATTTTTTGCTGATTTTACCGGGGTAAACCTCCGTGGATTGTATAATTCTGTATAGGGGTTAGGTGTACCGGTTATTTCATCTGCAATCATCATGGCTGCCAGTGTGCCATATACCAAACCGTCGGTTGAAAAACCCGTAGCAACAAAGGTTCTGCCATGCTGACTTCTGCGTCCGATATAAGGCAGTAAATCAGCCGGACGGTAGTGCTGTCCGCCCCAGCGATAGACTACTTCTGTAAGACCGTAATGCTCTCGGGCAAAGTCGGTCAATACCTGCAAATGCTGACGGTTATCCTTTGATTGTCCTACTTTGTGTGGCTCACCTATAAATAAAATATACCGTTTCCCATCGCGCTCATATAACCGGGAAGAGATCTTTTTTCCTTCCTGATGATATCCCCAAAAGATACCTTCGGGGAAGTCAATATTGTCTGCCCTGCAGGCAATGCCATATTCCCGGTAAGGCCCCAGCAAAGTTTGAAGCAGGTCAAATCCTTTGGGAACATGGGTAGCCATTACCGCATAATCGGCGTGGACATTGCCACCGGTGGTTTTCAGTATAACTCCTTCATCTGATTCCTCAATTTCATTTACGCGGGTACATTCATAAATGGCCATATTTTCGCCGGGAGCTTTAGCCAATTCCTGCACATAGCGCATGGGATTAAGCTGCGCCTGATCAGCCAGAGTTATGCCACGACTTATTTTTAAAGGAAATAATGCCGGATCAGCTTCTTTCATCCCCAGGCCTGCCTGTCTTGCATGTTCAAGTTCTTGTGCTATTTTGTCGTCACTTTCATTGGTTGCTGAATATAGGTTCCAGTTTTGTCGCTTAAAGTCACAATCAAGCAAGAGTTCTTTTACCCAGCTTTCAATCCGGTTAAGGGCCTGACTGCGCGATTCAACAACTTTAATCAAGGTGTCCCGATCATATTTATCATGCAATACACCCAGATTTTTATCAATAGTCACATACAGGTTTCCAGTGCTGTGACCTGATGTACCGCCTCCCACTTTCAAACTTTCGATCACCACTGTCTTTAAGCCCTTCGAGGCAAGTAGTCGTGCGGTGCTTATGCCTGTAACTCCTCCGCCAATAATGGCAACATCAGCACTTATGTCATTATAAAGGGTCTCAAAATTGTAAATGGGTGCAGTATCTTTCCATATAGACTGAGTAAACATAGGTCGGTTTTTTTTTGATACGAAACGAATTGATTGAAGCCGACGCATTGCCGGCCATACATAACCCACAAAACTGTGCCATACGCATTTCGGTTTAGCTTATATCAATGATTATCAATGGAATGGTAGTGGCATTTATAGCCTGAGTATATGCCTGAAAAGTAGAGTTAATTTCTTTATTGCCCCAATTTGATTAATAAATTCTACAATTCAACAATCTGTGGTGCAATTTATTTTATTTAACTGGGTTTCTATCTGGAAGGTGGTGTGGCCGATATCAAACCTTTCGTGTAATTGTTTCTGTAAATCAGCAATAAAGTGATCACTTCCTCCATCAGGCATAAAAAGGTGGGCAGTAAGCGCTACCTGTGTGGTACTCATGGCCCAGATGTGCAGATCATGAACTGCTTTTACGCCTGGATCAGACAAAAGGAATTCATGCACTTCATCCAGTTGAATGTGCTTAGGAACCGCATCCAGTGCCAAATCAATGGAATCTATGAAAAGATTCCAGGTGCTGTAAAGTATAATAATGATAATGATAAAACTTATCAGGGGGTCAATCCAGGGTAGACCGGTAAGATAGATGGCAAGTCCTGCTGCAACAACGCCAAGCGAAACGGCAGCATCAGCAGCCATATGCAGGTAGGCACCACGTATATTGAGGTCGGTTTTCTGACCTTTCATAAACAGAAGGGCGGTCGCTGTGTTGATAATAACCCCAATTGAAGCTACAACCATTACAGAAGTGCCTGATACGGGCTGAGGATCTGCAATTTTCTGCCAGGCATCCCAGCCAATAAACCCCATCGCGGCAAAAAGAAGCAAGGCATTAAGTATAGAAACAAGAATGGTGGTACGCCTCAAACCATAAGTGTATTTCCCTTTTGGTTTTCGGGTAGCCAGCCAGGCCGCTGTCCAGGCAAATATCAGCCCGAGCACATCGCTGGCGTTATGACCGGCATCAGCAAGCAAGGCTGAAGAGTTGGCCATCAAACCATAAATAACTTCAATGATTACAAAACCAACGTTGAGTGCTATTCCAATGGCAAATGCACGGCCATGAGGAATGGTAGAAGAGGGAGCAGTGTGATGATGAGACATTTAAATTTCTGTTGAGGTCATTCTATGGCAGCTAAACAAGTATATCGAAATAAGGTTGCATAAAAAAACCTGCTGATGCAGGTTTTTTCATTCAAAGCCGGATTATTATTGCGGCTTCTCATCCGGGCGCCTGGTCTTATCCAATTCCCTATTGTCCTCTTTTTTTTCAATAACCTGGCAACAATCCCGGTTTTTAGCAGCTTCAGCATTGGCTTTGTAACTGCCGGCACCATATCCGGCATTAGCTATTGATTGTTGAATGGCCGCTTCCGAGGTGGTGGCTGCATCGTAGGTTACTTCCATAATCTGGGTATCCTTGTCCCATTTAGCAGCGGTTACTCCATTAACAGACTGTGCAGCCGACTCTATTTTGCTTTGGCATCCTTCACAACCGCCGGTTATGGAGAACTTCGTGGTGGTGCTTTGTGCAAATACTGAGGTTGAACCCATAAGAAAAAGTATGCACATTATTTTATTTATCGTCTTCATAGTTTTAAAGTTTAAGTTGGTAAATTGGTAGTTTAACTTGTTTATCAAATGGCAATCAGTAGATTGGCAATCAGGGCAAAATAAAAAACTATGCCACAAAATAATAAAAAAACAGTTTTATGAAATCATTAACAATCTGCGGGCCATCAGAATAATTATCATTATGGCATCCGATGGAGTAGTAAGGCTTAAATGGGTTTACACGCTTCAATCCGTTTTAATGAGTTTGCCGCTTCCGGTAATATTGCTTTTCAATTGATAGGGGTCGCCTGTGTAATATATATTTCCCACGGAAGTAATTTCAACTTCAAGGATGTGCCTGGCCGACACGTAACAATCATTGGTGCCGCTGTTTCGTATATAAACAATATTGGATGTAAGATCATTACAGTAAAAAGGGCCATAGCTGTTGGCAAAAACTGAAGTGATCACAGCTTTTCCTTTTATATTAAAATCAACAGTACCATAATGCAGAAATAAACCCAGTCTTTCAGTATTAATATTTAAATGAAAAGAGCCGCCGCCACCCAAAACATTTACATTCAGCGAATCAAATTTAAGTTGTTCGGGCATAGTCAGGTCACCCGAACCTTCGTAACGAATGGAACGAAGTACAGGTGCAGTAACATAAACAGTAAGTTCACGTCTGTAATCACGTACCCAGTTGCAGGAGGCCAGGTTGCGCAGGGTAAGGGTGCTGTCATTAACATCGGTTTTTATTGAACTCAGCAAATTTTTACCTCCTTTTAACCTAAGTCTGGGCAGTATGCCAGGTTCAATAACCAGATTGATATTATTATAAAGTTCTATACTATGAAAAGGGGAGATGTCTCTTTCTATCTCCACTTCCGGGCCGGTTGGGGTGAAACAGTCATCCATTCGTTCCGGCCCGCAGGCAGATAATATAAACATGCCCAGGGAGAGATAAATCCACATGCTTAAGTAAGAATTAGTTTTTATTTTCTTTAACATGACGACGAATTAAAATTTATAACCCCATTTGAACCGGTAGCCTATTCCCACTCCAACATAATCGGCACGGGCGAAGTGAGTCTTTAAGGTCAGATTCGCAAAAATATTTTTATTTATCAGGTAATGAATGCCCATTTTATAATAGCTCATGCCTTCACTTTTATCTTTACCTCCTAAGTAAAAGCCAACATTGAATTCAAATGAAGTACGTGCAAGCACAAGCTCATAGGCGGCACTCAACCCGGGTTTGGTTAATGCAATTTTATGATAAGGCTCCGTATTTGTTCTGCTGATCAGCCGTGCATCGGAACCATCCCAGGAAATGTCGAAGCAAAAGCCAATCCGGTGTTTGTAACTCAGGCTTTTTAAGGCGCTTACAAAACCCGAATAAACATAAAATCGTTCCCCATCTGTGTCGCCCAGTTCTTTTACGGCGAATATTGAACCTATTTTTACATCAATGTAATCGCGGCCATCAAATTCATACATAGTCAGGCTGGGCCTGATCCGGCGTTTGATATAACTGTTTTCCTTATTTATGCGGAACGCTGCACCCGCTGTTACCGAAGGTATGTTTAAACCATAATTGGGTGTTTTAATTGAACCGTTGGAAAAATGCATCAACTGAAATCCGGTTGAAACCTGCAGGTGGTGCAGAGGCTTCCACCGATATTCAAGCTGAAGGTTAACCGCTGCATTTATATGTGAACCTATGGCATTATATTTATAATTGGTGAGCCGGTCAAATTTTTTGGTAAGGTACGCCAGTCCTGCTCCCAGGCGAAGGTTAAATTCATGTTTATCCCTTTTGGCTATAGGAAAGCTAATAAAAGGAAACAAGGCATGGGCCTGGCCAAGATCCTGGGAATTGCCCAGCCATGCATTCCAATAGCTTAAACCGATGACCGGATAGTTATAAAACGACTCCCATTGCCTTCTGCCATAGGTGGCCTGAGCTATGCTGAATTCAACCGAAGGGAAATGACTGTTATATATTTCCATTTCTGTATGGTGAGCAATGAGAAAACCGTAATTAATGCGAGGCTCAAATAACAGATTGGCTGCCTGAAACCGATGCTGGGCCTGAACCCGGCCCGATAGCATCCAGAGAAATACTGGAAGCATGAAGGCAAACAGAAAGTAGGTAGCGCGTGGTTTAAGTTCCAATTTAGCAGTAATTAAGCGGGCAACGCCCAACAAAATTACAAAATTGTCCCGGCCTTTTTTGATTACCTTTGCAAACGGCTTGATTTATTATAATTCACACGCTGTTTATAAACTTTTTTGGAGTAAATTTTTGCAACCATGGATGCCAGACTTATTGCTTTTGAACGACTGTTAAATATTATGGATGAGTTGCGTAAAGGCTGCCCCTGGGATCGCAAGCAAACCCTCGAAAGCCTGCGTTATCTTACCATTGAAGAGACCTACGAACTCAGTGATGCCATCCTGGACAAAGATATGGAGGAAATTAAAAAAGAACTGGGCGACCTGATGCTACATCTGGTTTTCTATTCCAAAATTGCTTCCGAGCAGCAGGCTTTTGACATTGAAGATGTACTTAACAGTATTAACGAAAAACTCATTCGCCGGCATCCACACATTTATGGTGATGTAGCTGCCAATGATGCCAAAGCTGTGAGCGACAACTGGGAAAAAATTAAGCTGACCGAAGGTCGCAAAACCGTGCTTGGAGGCGTACCCAAATCGTTACCTGCAATGGTAAAAGCCTATCGGATTCAGGAAAAAGTAAGAGGGGTGGGTTTCGATTGGGATCATGTGGGACAAGTATGGGAGAAAGTCCAGGAAGAACTCAACGAATTGCAGTATGAGAAACTAAATGGATCACCCGATAAAATTGAGGATGAATTTGGCGACCTGCTCTTTGCATTGATTAATTATGCCCGTTTTATTGATGTAAATCCCGAAGATGCACTCGAACGTACCAATAAAAAATTTATCAGCCGGTTCAATCATATTGAGCAAAGGGTGAATGAACAGCACAAAAATATGCATGACATGTCGCTCAATGAGCTTAATGAACTGTGGGATGAAGCCAAAAGCCTCGAAAACAAGGACTGAACATTGGCAGACATGCAAACTTTTATACCTTTGCATTCTGAATGGCCTGGTGCCGGTTTTTAACTGCCACTCAAAATATTAATATAAAATTTTACCCATTAAATTATGAAAAAGGACAAGCAGATTTTTGATCTGATTAAGCAGGAAAAAGAGCGTCAGATGCATGGCATTGAGCTCATTGCTTCAGAGAATTTTGTTAGCCAGCAGGTGCTTGATGCTATGGGCTCTGTACTCACCAATAAATATGCTGAGGGTTATCCCGGTAAGCGTTATTATGGTGGCTGTCAAATTGTAGACCAAACCGAACAAATCGCCATTGATCGTGCCAAAGCACTTTTCGGTGCCGAATGGGCCAATGTACAACCGCACTCAGGTGCCCAGGCCAATATGGCGGTATTGCTCACGGTACTGAAACCCGGTGATACTTTTATGGGGCTTAATCTGGCACATGGTGGACACCTGTCACACGGTTCACCCGTGAACTCTTCGGGTATTTTATATAACCCGGTGTCTTATGGTGTGGAAGAAGAAACCGGTACCATCAATTATGATAAGATGGAGGAGATTGCGTTGGAGCATAAACCAAAACTCATCATTGCCGGCGCCTCAGCTTATTCACGCGATTGGGATTATAAACGCATGCGCGAAATCGCCGATAAGGTAAATGCCATACTCATGGCTGATATTGCTCATCCGGCGGGAATGATAGCTCGTGGATTACTCAATGACCCGGTGCCTCATTGTCATATCATTACTACCACTACCCACAAAACCCTCCGTGGCCCGCGTGGTGGCCTCATCGTTATGGGTAAGGATTTTGAAAATCCCTGGGGAGTTAAAACGCCTAAAGGTGCGGTTAAGATGATGTCCGCCATGCTCGATTCGGCTGTTTTCCCAGGTATTCAGGGTGGCCCGCTGGAGCATGTTATTGCTTCAAAGGCCGTAGCATTCGGAGAAGCACTCTCTGATGAGTTTATGGAATACATTATTCAGGTGAAGAAAAATGCACAGGTTATGGCCCAGGCATTTGTGGATAAAGGCTATCATGTAATTTCAGGTGGGACCGATAATCATTTGATGCTCATAGATCTCCGCCCAAAATTCCCCGAACTCACCGGAAAGGTAGCTGAAAATGTATTGGTACAAGCCGACATTACCATCAACAAAAATATGGTTCCCTTCGACAGCCGCTCTCCTTTTACTACCTCGGGCATCCGGGTGGGTACCCCCGCAGTTACTACCCGCGGGCTAAAGGAAAAACATATGCTTCAGATCGTCGATCTGATAGATGAAGTACTGGCCAACGTTGACAATGAAAAAGTAATCAGCTCAGTCCGCACCAAAGTGAACGAGATGATGAATGCTTTCCCGCTCTTCGCATGGTAGGCATTTAAAAGATAGGTTTTAGGGTTGAAACCGGCGGCGACTTAGATGTAAACATCCTGGTTGCAGCCGGTTTTTTTATGAAAAAATATATCGGGGCTCCATCATTTTTAAAGTAGATAAATTAAAATGAGGTGATAATTAACTTTTGGTAAGCATATTAGAATTTAGAAATCTGAAATTATTTTTTCCCTGCTGTAACATTTCCTATCTTTAACAGTCTTATACATACCCGACTGAACCAATCAAGGGCAGATGACAACAGCGGAATACAATACATGCGTAGATAATCATGCCGATGGCGTATATCGTTTTGTGCTTAAAAATTTAGGCGACAGGGAGCGTGCACAAGATATTGTACAGGAAGCATTTTCCCGGATGTGGGAAAAAGCTGCGGACATTTCATCAGCAAAGGCCAAATCATACCTTTTTACCACGGCCTATCATACCATGATTGATGATATTCGCCGTGAAAAAAAGCTCAGTCGTATGGATGAAACCCATGCTTTTGAGGTGCCGGTTACCAGTCATGGATACAGCGATTTGAAAGAAGTGCTTGAAGAAGCATTAAGCAGGCTTCCGGATATTCAAAAAACGGTGGTTATGCTCCGTGACTATGAAGGGTATTCATATGAAGAAATTGGTGAGATTACCGGGCTGAACGCTTCGCAGGTTAAGGTATACATATACCGGGCAAGGGTAACGCTTAAAAATTATATAGGCCAGCCCGACAGGGTAATTTAAAGGATGCAAAAATGAAAACAGTGAACATCACTCGTGAAAATTACGCCTTATTTGCCATGGATTACCTGGATGGTAAGCTAAATGGTGCTCAGGCTACGGCATTTCTTTTATTCCTGGGTGATAATCCGGATTTAAAGGAGGAATTTACCGGACTTTCAGAGCTCAGCATCTTATCTGATTCTAAAACAGAAATGCCACTGAAACAAGCACTGAAACAGCGTTTCGACCTGGATGCCTTATATATAAATCAGTACAATTATGAATATTATTTTATTGCCTGGTTTGAAAAAGATCTTACTGAAGCCGGCCTTCACAGGGTAACTGCGTTTATTCAGCAACATCCTGAATTGGAGAAAGATTTTCAAAATATAGCCCATTCACGGTTACTGCCTGATGATGAAGTTATATTTCCTGCAAAAGCTATGCTGAAACACCACATTTCATTGCCTATTTGGACGAAGATTGTTCCAATAACTGCATTTGCTGCTACCATTCTTTTACTAATTTCTATTTACCTACGTATCGAACCAGTTACAGAAGATAAACTGAACCAAACTATTGGAGGTTATGAAATGGTTGTGCCTTCGTCACCAGAAAATCCGGTACCGGTAACCGAAAAGCCTGACGTTTCTGATGGAATATATGTTGTTCCGGATGTGCCGGCAAGTGATACCAAACCTGCAGAAAATATTGAACCTGTCCAACGCGACAGGGAAACTCCGGTTGAACTGGAACATCTGCCGGCTCAACGCGTCACCATTAATATTACTGAACCTTTCAATAGCAACCCCCGTCAGATGTATACCCAATTGTTTGATGATATTCAGTTATCGCAGGAGTTGATGCTGGCTGATGCCGAAAATATTCCGGTAAGCAATGATAATGCTGCCAATTTGAATTACGGCCGGATCATGTTGAACCAGATTCTAAGCTCGGGTGCTCAGGTGGCAGAGCAATTGCCCTCAACTCTTGACCCCTGGTTGCTGGCCGACATTGGACTGGGTGGCTTCAATGTTCTGACAAACAATGGGCTGAAAATCAGGCGGTATGTTGATGAAAAAGGAAGAACCCAAAAGGTGCAACTCGTTGATCAGGAGAAAAACAGAAAAATCTTTAGCAGCAAATGAAAATTAATAAAGATGAGCAGGTAACAAAATCGTCCTTATTTCCGTCATAAAGAAAATAACATGCAAAATACCACTCCAATGAAAGCAAAAACTAACTTCTACAAAGCCGGATTTTTTTTGGCAGCTTTTTTTTATGCTGCTGCATCAATAGCTCAGGTAAGAGGCAGCGGTAACACCATCAAACAGGACAGGGAGACAGGCCCGTTCACCAAAATTGAAATAGGAGGTGCCTTCCGGGCACAATTGATTCAGGGCGATAACTATATGGTCACTGTTCTCACCGATGACAACCTTCAGAGTTCCATAGAAACACGGGTATTGGGCAACACCCTGGTGGTAGAAGCTGCTTCGGGGATGAAAAATCTTTCTGAGCTAAGCGTGGTAATACAAACCCCTGTGCTCGAAAAAGTTCAACTGGACGGCGCAGCCCGGCTTACTACCAATGGAACTTTTGTTACTCCCAGATTAACGATTGAAGCCAACGGAGCCTCAAGAATAAACATGAGCATACAAACCGAAGCTCTTGAAACCAAAGTAAATGGTGCTGCCCGGCTTACCCTCGAAGGTGAAACCATTACCCATGAAACTGAGGTAGCCGGGGCTTCGAGGCTCAATGCCCTTAAACTTAAAACCACAACCACTAAAGCTGAAGTTAGCGGAGCCGGCAGGGCCAGTGTATTTGCCAACAGCGAAATTTTTAGTGACATTAGCGGCGCAGGACGACTTTCTTATTTTGATGAGAATACATTGAAACAAATCAACCGTGCCGGTATTGTGACCATTCATCCCAATAACGACGGACAAGAGCCCAACCTGGAAGCGATAGCCAAAATGGAAGAATATGATGCCTACCCAAATGCAGATTCGGTTATTGTGAATGTAGGCGATGTTAAAATAGAAGTGTATGATGGTGATAAAACAAAAGTGATTATCGGCAGCAATGAACTTAAGGTTGATGAAGATGGTAAAGTGAGCTTTAAGCGAAACCGTCAGGAAAAATTCGATGGCCATTTCGGTGGTTTTGAAATGGGTGTCAATGGTTTTGTAAACAGCAGTGGTGAATTTGATCTGCCAACTGACTATGAATTTCTTGATTTGCGCATGGAGAAATCCATCAATGTTAAATTAAACCTGCTGGAGCAGAATTTCAACCTCATTAGAAACAAATTAGGTTTAACTACTGGTCTTGGCCTGGAATGGAAAAACTACCGCTTTAATGATAATGTTGAACTCGTAGTGATGGATGGGGATATCTTTAATAACTATGAACAGATTCCCAGAAATTATACCAAAAGCAAACTGGTTGTCAACTATCTTAATGTGCCGTTGATGCTTGAATATCAGACCAATCGTTTTTCGAAAAAGAATAGTTTCCACATTTCGGCGGGTGTGCAGGCCGGTTTGCGTATTGGTTCTCACACTAAAAATGTATATCAGGAAAATGGGAAGAAGAAGAAGATGAAAGACCGCGATGATTTCTACCTGAATCCCATAAAATATGATCTGTCAGCACGTATTGGCTGGGGCAAAATAAATTTATATGCCGATTACTCCCTGAATACTTTATTCAAAAACAACCGCGGCCCTGAACTTTATCCGTTTACCCTGGGCATTACGCTCATAAGCTGGTAAAGTCAGATGTTGTGGTCTGCCCGGTGCTGCTTCCTTATGGAGGCAGCATTTTTTATATTCTGAAAAAAAAATGTAACTTTACAGCGCTAAACAGGTCAACATCTGTCTTGTTGCAAAGATTTTAAACACAACCATATACATATGTCGGGACACAGCAAATGGTCGACCATTAAACGAAAGAAAGGCGCACTTGACGCCAAAAGGTCAAAGATTTTTTCAAGAATTATTAAAGAAATTACGGTAGCGGTAAAAGAAGGTGGCGCTGATCCCGATGGAAATCCCCGCTTGCGTCTGGCCATTGCAAATGCCAAGGGAGCGAGTATGCCTAAGGATAATATCACCCGAGCCATAAACAAAGGATCAGACAAGGATGCTGCCAACTATCAGGAAATTACCTATGAAGGTTATGCACCCAATGGCATTGCCATTTACATTGAATGTACCACAGATAATCCTCAGCGTACCGTAAGCAATATACGCTCATATTTTAATAAGTTTGGAGGCAGTCTGGGCACCAATGGTTCACTGGCTTTTTTGTTCGACCGGAAAGGAGTTTTTACCATTCCGCAAGGCGATATTGATATGGATGAATTCGAAATGGAAGTGATAGATGCTGGAGCCGAAGACATTCAGGTGGAGGATAAAATGATAACCATTACCACAGCTATGGAAGATTTTGGAGCTATGATGAAAAAGCTGGAAGAGCTGGGAATTGAGCCTGAAAATGCTGAGTTACAGCGTCTGCCTCAAAATACTGTGAAGGTAGACCTTGAAGCAGCAAAAAAAGTAATGCGGCTTATTGATTTGTTTGAAGATGACGATGATGTAAATAATGTGTTCCACAATCTGGAACTTACCGACGAATTGATCGCGGAATTGGAGTAACTTATTGAGCGAACCATTTTTTGGAAGTATATAAAAAAGCCAGACGAATCCTTTGGGAAACGAATGGCTTTTTTACATCAAAGAATTAAAAATTTGCCCTTAAAGAAATTAAGAAATTTCTCCCGGGAGCCGAAATACCTGAACTATAAGGCCGGTAGCGTTGATCGGTCAGATTTTCAATGCCCGAACTGATGCTAAAGGTTTCTGAAATGTTGTATTCTGCCTTTATATTCAAAGTATACCAACCTGGTGAGTAATTGTTTCCTTCAGCATCCTTTGCATACAATTCCACTTTTGATTTTTCCTCAAAAGGTAAATCTTCAAACTTGCGTTCTGCCATATATACTGCATAAAACTGGAGATGTAATTTATTTGCCCTGAAGTTTAATCGGGATATCCCATACAGGGGTGGAGCATGACGTGAAGGGCTGGTACTGCCATCATCCAGTTCTTCTTCACCATACTGATAGTTCAGGTCGGAAGATAAACTAAAACCAGTCGGAAGCTTAACTTCCAGGCCAATCTGAATGCCATAAACATGGGCTACTGCAGCATTCTGAATGGCCTGCACCTGACTCAACTGACCTTCATACATTATACTGTCAAATCCGCCCAGCCGGAAATTTCTCTTTACCATGGCATTTTCTAAAATGGTATAGTATCCGGCAAGATCAATTTTTACGATACTACCAAAGGTTTTGGCTAAGCCAAGATCAAAATTATAGGCGTATTCCGCTTTCAGATCAGGGTTGGGTACAGTTACTCCACCTGCTTCAGAGTCGAACACTTTTCCTACATCATCCACATTGGGCGAGCGGAATGCAGTGCCAAAGTTGGCATTGAGTACCCAGCTTTCTGCCGGGCGGTAAACACCACCGATACTGCCGGTCAATGAACTGTTAACCAGACTGGCTTCTTGAAACGGCAAAGGATAGAAGTCAAGATTACTGCTAAAATCTGCATCAATCTTATACTGATTATACCTTATCCCGGCCAGAGCAGTTAGCTTTTCAGAAATCCTGAATTCGTCACTCACATAAGCTGCTAATGAACTCCAGGTAGAGTTTGGATACCGCGATGCCCCAGGGCTTTTAACAGCCGTAGAAATGTCCGTTAGCTCACCTGTTGAGGTCACCTCATCAACAATGTACTCCATCCCATAGAAGAGTTTGTTGCGGATACCCAATGACTTGGTCAGGTCCAGATTTACTGAATATGCTTCAACCTGTTCAGTATTTATCCTCCTTTCGTTTTTATTCAATGCCCTGTCAATTCTGCTTTCCTCAAAAGATTGCTGAGCCAGCTTAAAATTCAATTCGTCATAAACAATATTATTTCTTTTGTGACTGACAGCAAGATTATTCATCATCCATTTTTGTGGGCCATAAAACCATTCAGCATAGCGGAGAGTACCTTTTCTGTAACGATTGTTGCGGTCATACCTGCCGTAAGGTGATGTTTCTGAATAGTGAAAACCATACTGGAAATCCCATTTGTCGTTGGGCCTGAACCTGATTTTTTGCATCATATTCATTTGCGAATAAGCCGAAGGAATCTGAAGCAGCGGATCATCCTGAGTTATAATTCTGTCTATGCTATCCTGACGTTGCACATATATGGGCTTTAAATAATCATCGGGGCCATGGCTGCCCTGGCGGAGATGGTCATAGTCCCATGAGCTTATACTGGTTACCACTGCCCATTTTTTCCAGCCTATATTCACATCAAAGTGGGCTGTTTTTTCGTTGTTGGCCGAGGAATACCTGGTAACTGCTTTTCCTGAGATCATCGGTTTTTCTGAGAGAGCGTACTGAGGGGTAAGGGTCTGGAAACTCATAACCCCTCCAATGGCATCGCTGCCATATATTACAGATCCGGGGCCAAACAGTACTTCGGTCTTCTCTATGGCAAATGGATCGAGATTGATGACATTTTGCAGGTTCCCACCCCTGAAAATAGCCGTATTCATGCGTACTCCATCCACAGAATACAGCAATCTGTTGGTGGCAAACCCTCTAATCATTGGGCTACCGCCACCCTGCTGACTTTTTTGAATATATACCTTGCCAGAAACACTCAGCAGGTCTGCTGCAGTTTGCGGATTCTGGAAAGCAACCTCTTTGGCCGGAATTACCGTGATTTTTGCGGGGATATTGGATGTAGCCTGTTCACGTCGGCTGGCTGACACGACCACCTGGTCAAGATTAATATTGGTCTGCTGCATGGCGATAGAATAACCGGCTGCCTGAAGTTGAGCGTAGCTTTTAGTTACCGTTTTATACCCCAGCAGACGAATTTCAATTTTATCAGCGCCAACGAAGACTGAAACATCAGCCTGACCTTTTACATTGGTAGTGGTAAAAGCCCTGGGAGATTCACTCATCAGCGTCACCATCTCCAGTGGATCGCCGGTATCCTTATCTTTGATGGTTATTATCTGGGCCTGGGCATAAATCACGATACCAAGCAATAACCACAATGAAATGAATTTTTTCTTCATTGTTATTTAATTTTGTTTTTGTTAAATCAGTATTGCCCGTCTCTATGGATGCAGAACGGGTGGATGGCATGGTTTAAACCGTAAATTTTTAAATCAGCCTTTTAGGAGGTGGAACAGGAGGGGAGTAAAATTGTGATTGGTATAAGGTAATAGGATTGAAACAAATTTCAGGTATGTATTTATAAAAGGAAAAACTCTGTTTGTCATTAATTGCGACATAGAGTGACTTGAAAAAAGCCGATAACCGTTTTTGATTTTCTTGTTTCAACGGATTGTTTTTCATTGCAAATGCAATAAGATCAGCCAAATGCCTATTGATTTGTGTCTCTTCATGATCCCGGAAGCACCAGTAATAGGTAGTATCTCCTTTGACTTCTGATTCAACAATGTCATACATCTCTCCGCTATATTCAAACTCTTTGGCATGTTTCCAATGCAGCAGAGTTTGTTTTTCTCTTTCAGTAAATTTAAATAAAACCAGTGTTTCTTTGTCTATTCCGGCCAGCATTTTGCGTTTCACGGTTTTTCTTACCTGCTTTTTTTGAATTTGAAGAAATACATATGTGGTTGCTACGGGAGCAACAAAACAGAACAACAGAATTATAACAAAAATTTTACCTTTCAAGGTTTGAAATTTGATTCATGCCGGCAAACCGGTGTAAAATTAAAAATAATTTGAAACTTTTATGAGCGTGTACATTAGAACAGGTTTTTGGATGAAAAGTTTTCTGAAGAGGTGCTTCATCTGATTAACGCACACAAACAGAGCGTAAGGTTTTGTCAGATTATTAATAATTGTTCAAACCTCTGCTGTACTATTCGCTCAAAAATTTATTCCTTTTAACAACTGTTTTGCTGCCGTCAATTAATTTAGAACATAAGTAGTTCAGATTAAATGAAATTTACTTTTGATATACATTAAGAGATCGCTTCACTAAAAAGATAACTCGAGCCGGATTGTTTCGTTAACTCAGGGCCTTAAAAAAACGTGCTTTCTTTTTTAAGGAAAGCACGTATGCTAACGGAATTACAATCAGCTATGGCGGGTCGAAGATAATTTAAAGTTTCAAAACGATATCGTAAGTATCCTGGGCAATCACCAATTCTTCATTGGTAGGTATTACCATTACTCTGGCTTTGGAAGTTTCGGAAGAAATTATGGCTTCTTTACCGCGCACACTTTTATTTTTATCCTCGTCTATTTCAACTCCCATAAACTGCATGTCACTTGTTGATCTTGAACGGGTTGCCGCGTCATTTTCGCCTACGCCTCCGGTAAATACAATAACATCCACTCCACCCATGGCTGCAGCGTAAGCACCTATGTACTTTTTAATGCGGTAATAATACATTTCAAGAGTGACTTTGGCGCGTTCATTGCCGGCTTCGGCTGCATGTTCCACATCACGCATATCTGATGACACACCCGAAACGCCCAACATGCCACTGTGTTTGTTTACCAGTGTGTTGGCAACAGAAATATCCAATTCCTCTTTATTGATAATTTGCAGAAAGGCCCCAATGTCCAGGTCACCGGTTCTGGTACCCATCATAAGTCCTTCAATGGGAGTCATACCCATGGAAGTATCCAGCGATTGACCATTTTTGATGGCAGCAATAGAAGCTCCGTTTCCCAGGTGACAGGTGATCATTTTAAGATTGTGTAAAGGGGTGTCAAGCATCCCGGCAGCGCGTTTTGATACATAGCGATGGCTGGTACCATGAAATCCATAGCGTCGGATTTTATATTTTTCGTAGAGGGAATATGGTATTCCATACAAGTACACATAATTGGGCATTGTTTGATGGAAAGCGGTGTCAAAAACGCCTACCTGTGGAACCGAGGGCAGCAACTTGGTAATGGAATAAATACCTTTAAGGTTGGGCGGATTGTGCAGGGGGGCCAGTTCAATACACTCTTCAAGAGCCGTAATTACTTCTGGGGAAATGTAAACACTGCCATTAAACATTTCACCGGCATGAACCACCCGGTGACCCACTGCATCAATTTCTTCCAGTTTTTTGATGCTGCCGTATTTTTCGCTGGTAAGTACGCCCAGCAAATATTCAATGCCTATTTGGTGATCAAGTATTTCTCCTTCGAGCTTTACTTCTGTCTGATCATCCCGCCAGTGTTTAATCATTGAACCTTTTAAGCCAATTTTGTCAACCAGCCCTTTGGCCAGCACCCGCTGTGAAGGCAACTCGAATAACTGATATTTAATAGAGGAACTGCCACAGTTTAAAACAATTATTTTCATTTTAATGCTTTCTTTTTGAACGTGAATGAATAAAAATCTGCTAAATACGCCCCAGTCGAATAACAGAGCCTTGCTTTGGGATGCGGGTAGATCCGCTGTAAAGATAAAACCCTTCACCCACACGGCGGCCAACCAGATTACTTCTCACCATGCGTTTGAGTATTGGCGAAGGCTTGTACTTGCTTTCACCGAATTCAGCATACAGATTTTCCATCCATTTCAATACCTTATCAACCCCGATTTTGTCGGTTATCTCAAAGGGACCCAGTTGCAATCCCGAAGTTTCTTTCATAATCACGTCTATGTCAGCCACAGTGGCTACCCCTTCCATGAGTATTTCACAAGCTTCATTAATCAATGGAACCAGCATCCGGGTGCTTACGTTGCCTGCTGATTCATTTACCTCAATAAGTCGTTTTCCGATAAGGAGAGCCAGTTTGCTGACCATAGCATAGGTTTCATCGCTGGTATACAATGATCGCACTGCTTCTATTACCTTTATCTTTTCAACAGGTGAAAAGAAATGCAGCCCAATGGCTCTTTCAGGACTTTGCAATACCGAAGCAATTTCAGATATCATCAGGGTGGCAGTATTGGAGGTAATTACGGCTTCCGGCCTGACCACCGCTTCTATTTTTTTGAAAATATCCTGCCGGAGCTCCAGACTGGTACCTTTTCTTTTGGTGTTAACGGTTTCAATGACAATGTCGCAATCCTTAATGGTATCATAGTTGGTGGAGCCGCTGATGCGCGAAAGAATAAGCCTTTTCTCGCTGTTGGTAAGTCCCCATTTGCTAATGCGTACATCGAGCTGACGCTCAATGCGTTTCATCACCGACTCAATCCGTTCATCGCTTATGTCGATGAAAGCGATTTCAATGCCTGACTGGCTGAGTAAAACGGAAATCTCCTGACCCATGGCACCACAACCTATTACACCTACTTTTTGAATGCTGCCTTTGGGTTGAGTGGTTTTTCCAAGACTAAAATCTTCTAATCGTTCTGACATTTGTGTTTTAATTAAAGAAGGAATATATTCAGTTATATGTTTGCACACTGATTGGCGGTAATGGCTACAAGATTTACAATGTCACTTACCGAACAACCCCGCGAAAGATCGTTGATGGGAGCGGCCATGCCCTGTAAAATGGGGCCAATGGCCTCTGCACCCGACAAACGTTGAACCAGTTTATAGGCAATGTTGCCTGATTCCAATCCCGGAAAAACCAATACATTTGCCTTGCCGGCAATAGAACTTCCGGGTGCCTTATGCATACCCACTGCTTCAACGAGAGCGGCGTCGGCCTGCAATTCGCCATCTATGGGAATGTCGGGAGCCATTTCACGGGCCAGACGCGTAGCCTCAATCACTTTATCGCATAAGGTATGTTTTGCACTCCCCTTGGTTGAGAAACTTAGCATAGCCACTCTGGGTTCCAAATGAGCAATGTTTCTTGCAGTTTGTGCCGTTGATATGGCAATCTGGGCAAGTTCTGAGGCTGTCGGGTCGGGATTTACGGCACAATCGGCAAATACCAGTATGTTTTCCGGAACATAAGGATTTTCTTTGAAAATCATCAAAAAAGCACCGGAGACTACCTGTATTCCGGGCAGGGTTTTAACCACCTGAAAAGCCGGCTTCAATACATTGCCTGTTGAATTGATGGCACCGGCCACTTCACCATCGGCTTCCCCGCTTTTAATAAGTAGTGTTGCCAGGTATAGCGGATCCTTTGCAAGCAGAGAGGCCTCTTCTGGCGTTAAACCTTTCGACTTACGTATTTCGTAAAGCAGGTCAGCATGCTTTTGATGGTCGGGGTTTTGTTCCGGATCAATAATGCGTGCCCGGGCAACATGATCAAGCCCATATTGCAAACTCATGGCCATAATTACCTGCTTATTCCCAAGCAATATAATTCGTGCAAGCTTTTCTTTCAGAATAAAATCTGCAGCTTTCAGGGTACGCTCCTCAGTGCCTTCGGCAAGAATGATACACTTATTGAGTTTCTGAGCATTTTCCCGGATGGATTTAATAAGGGACATATATGGTGTAAATATTGAAGGTTGAAATTGACCACAGAACTTTTGCAAAAGTAGGACTATTTTACGTAAAAACTGAATTAGTTTATGTGCCGGAATTGTTCACGTGATGAATTAGGCAGGGAGATTTTTCATTGGGGGGGGCGATGAAATGTAAAACTATCGGTTGCAAATGGATAATCGATTTACTGTTGCCCCGGACATTAATGCACAAGACATCATCATGTCCATATCAATAATAGAGGCAGTTGCCAATAATTAAAAGAAAAGGAATGCCACTAAGATCAGCTTTCACTAAGTTGCGGCTGGGTGGTACTCAGAAACCAGGGCCTACAGAGAATTGAAAACATAATATTAAACTTAGCAATTATTTGTGAATTTGGTCTTTATGCAAAAATGCATTATCCGGAGAAGGCTCATGGTTGAATTTTATATGCATTATACACTCTGGTTCAACTCACTTTAACTATAAAAAGCTAATTTTGCTCCGCGATGACATTAACCAACCTGCAACCCTCCGCTCAGGCCAATAGCCTGCAATTGCTTCAGTATGTGGAGCCCGTTTCAGCCATTGATACCATCAGCGATTACTTCTTTTTTCTGGCTGACAGTCTTAATCCTTTGCCTGTTGATTCTACTTTCAGGTTCGAAATCAGGGAGATTATATTGCCTGAACCTGTTCTGGAAGATACTGTGGTAATTCGTCCTTCACTGCTGCAGACACATCAACCAAAACCGGTTGACATGAAACCAGTGGAACATCAGGCGTCTCAATACGATTTTATTACTCTTGCTTTGGTGCTTATCCTGGTTCTGCTGGCATGGGGGAGGCATTTTTTTAGCCGGCGGCTCAGACAGATTTTTAAAGCCTTTTATGCTCCCCACCATGTAAATCAACTGGTTAGAGATGGTAACCTCATTCGTGAACGCATCATGCCAGGGTTGGCCATTATATATATTCTTGCCACAGCATCGTTTGCATTTGGATTAATAAACCGTTTTATTTCAATCCCTGTTCCGGAAATAGATGCAGTCTGGATTTTTGCTTTTTTAGTAAGCGCCATAACAATCATCTGGATTTCCAAAAATTTATTGGTCAGCTTTACCGGTAGTTTATTTCGCGTAGCACATTTCGCATCTGAATTCATACTTACCAATATTGTTTTTAATATTGTTACCGGTTTAATTGTTTTTCCAGTGGTATTTTCCTGGTTTTATACCGGTGAAGCCACTTTGCTTTATGTTATAGCCGGTATATATATTATTATCTACAGCTATCGTTTTCTGCGTTTATTTTTAGTTGGATTGAAAGTACAATCGTTTTCGGTTGTGTATTTATTTTTGTATCTTTGCACCCTCGAAATTTTACCCGTTTTAATACTTGCTAAATTGATTAATCTATTTGATTAACAATATGTTAAGTAAAATTTCTGCTCAAAATATTTTTAACGTTTTAATCCTGATAGATTTTGAAAGTTAAGAACATACTCATTTCACAACCCCGGCCTGCTGAAATCGAAAAATCGCCTTATGCGGATATTGTTAAAAAATACGGAATCAACATAGATTTTCATAAATTCTTCCGAATAGAAGGTTTAAGCTCTATTGATTTCCGCAAAGAGAACAAAGTGAGGCTGAGCGAGCACAGTGCTGTGATTTTTACCAGTAAACATGGAGTAGATAATTTTTTCAGGCTGGCAGGTGAACTCCGGTTCGAAGTGCCCGAAAGCATGAAATATTTTTGTTCTGCAGAAGCCATTGCCCTATATCTTCAAAAGTACATACAATATCGCAAACGCAAAATCTTCTTTAGTAATCAGGAGCTTTCTGATTTGGTAGATTCCATTCGCAAACATAAGAATGAGCGCTATCTACTGCCATGTAACGAAGATCATAATCCCGAATTAAGCGATTTGCTTGATTTACAAAAGATTGACTATGACAAGGTAATTATGTATCGTACTGTTTCGGAAGACATGTCGTTCCTTGAGCCGGAGAAATATGATTTGATGGTTTTCTTTAGTCCTGCAGGTATTAAGTCATTGCTTAAGAATTTTAAGAATTACAAGCAAAAAGATCAATTGATTGGCGTATTTGGGCCCATCACTGCCCAGGCTGCCCGTGAATTCGGCCTGAAGGTAGCAATAGAGGCCCCCAACGAAAAAGCGCCGAGTATGGCCAGGGCCATTGATCAGTTTCTGGCCAATAATCATAAGGGAAAATAAAGTCTGCAGACACCATCGGTTGCTCTGAATTATACCATTATGCAAACCTTTCGTAAACAGGAACGTCTTAGTGGTACTGTAGCCATTGAATTACTGTTCACCAAAGGGAATAGTTTATTTAAGCATCCTGTGCGACTGGTATGGCGCTTTACCAGTGATGCAAGCGGCTACCGTGTGCTTTTTAGCATTCCCAAACGCAACTTTCACCGCGCTGTTGACCGTAACCGGATCCGCCGTTTAATGAGGGAATGTTACCGGAAAAACAAACATCTGCTCCATGAACTCAAAGAAGGAGAAGGATGTGATTTTGCTTTCTTATATTCGGGTAAAACCATGCCCGAATATAAAACTATGGAAACTATAATAATTTTCCTGCTTCAACGTTTAAACGAGGAATATGCGAAAACTCTTCACTAAGCTGCTGGTAGGCATCATCCGCGTATATCAGTGGGCGGTTTCACCTTACCTGCCCCCATCATGCCGCTATACGCCTACATGCTCTCAGTATGGAATTGAAGCCTTGAAGAAATACGGGCCACTAAAAGGTGGCTGGTTGACCATAAAACGGATGGCATCCTGCCACCCCTGGGGTGGTAGTGGATATGATCCTGTTCCTTGAATATGTGGTGTTTCAAAAGTAATGAATTGATAATCTGTCGATTAACAATATTTTAAATTTTAATCAAAGCACATAGAATGAAAAAAATACCTGCCTTTCTCCTTTTGGTTGCATTCAGCCTTACAGTTAACATAACAGTCAGGGCACAGGTAAACTCCTCAGACTTTGAGATATCAAAAAATCTCGATATTTTTGTGAGTATGTATAAGGAGCTTAACAATAGCTATGTAGATGAGCTTAATCATGGAGAGCTGATTACTTATGGCATTGAAGCCATTCTCGACCGCCTGGATCCATATACCGTCTTTATTCCTGAAGCTGATATTGAAGATTACACATTTATGACTACAGGACAATACGGTGGTATTGGTGCACTTATTCATCAGCAGGGAGGGTATGTGGTGATTTCTGAACCTTACGAAAATTCACCTGCCATGAAAGCCGGATTGATACAGGGCGACCGCATACTTAAGGTGAATGATAAGGACGCCAAAGGAAAATCAGTGAGCGATGTGAGCATGGGACTTAAGGGTCAGCCCGGTACCAAAGTAAAATTGCTGATTCAGCGGGAAGGACTTCCCATGCCGACAGAAATAGAAGTTACGCGCGAGAATGTAGCCATCCCAAATGTTACCCATTCTTTGATGCTCAACGATAAAACCGGTTACATCAAACTTTCCGGCTTCACCCAGACTTCATCCAAAGAGTTTAAGGAAGCTTTTTTGGCATTGCGGGAAAAAGATAAGCTTTCTTCACTCATCATTGATCTGCGCGATAATGGAGGCGGCCTGATGAACGAGGCAGTAAATATTGCCAACTTCTTTGTTAGAAAGGGTGAACTAATAGTAAGCACTAAAGGCAAATCGCCCGACCGCAATAAATCATACAAAACCATAATGCAGCCAATAGATACTGAAATTCCGGTGGTGGTGCTGGTAAATGATTACAGTGCCTCTGCATCGGAAATTGTGGCAGGTGCCTTGCAGGACCTTGACAGAGCGGTGATTGTAGGGAAACGAACTTTTGGTAAAGGCCTGGTGCAGAATATTTTACCTTTAAGTTATAAAACGCAGATGAAAGTAACTGTGGCCAAATATTACATACCCAGCGGACGATGCATCCAGGCTATTGATTATGGCCACAGAGACAGCCTCGGCTTTTCCGGAAAGATCCCCGATTCGCTGATACATGAGTTTAAAACCAAAGCCGGACGCCTGGTATATGATGGTGGCGGCATTGAACCCGATATCGTAACGGAAGATCCGCCGATGAGCAACATAGCCATCAGTTTGATTAGTCGTTATCTTATTTTTGATTACGCCAATCAGTTTAAACGCGAGCACGATACCATACTTCCGGCCAGGCAGTTTACCATTACCGATCAGATGTATGACGATTTTGTAAAATGGTTAGAGGATAAGGAATGCGATTATGTTACCAGAAGCGAAAGATTGCTGGCTCAGTTAAAGCAGGCCACTGCGCATGAAAAGTACAACGAAGAGCTTAAAGATGATCTGGCTGATCTGGAAACCAAAATGAAACACAATAAGGAAAGCGATTTGATTAAATTCAGACAGGAGATCAGTTCTATGCTTCGTAGTGAAATAGTGGCCCGCTATTATGCCCAAAAAGGCAGGGTAGAAGCCATGGTAACTGAAGACCCTGAAGTGAAAATTGCCATAGAACTACTCAATAATTCCGGAGAATATTCAGGTATCCTTACCAATACATCTGCCAAACCAAAATCCTGATTGTATTATGTGGAATAGACGGGCTCCCGGAATTAGTGGCCAAAGGCTGAACCTTGGTTTGCCTTTGCTGTATGCCACTATTTTGCTTGCCGTTTCAATTCCACTTTCTGAATTTGGAATGAGTGTGGCTCAGTTTCTATTACTCATTTTCTGGACTTTTGACGGGGCGGAAATTGCTGATCATTCCAACAGCCATCGAAAGGCATGGGGAAAAACTGTAGTTTTTTTAATGAATACAGGCAGGAATCTTGGTGAAAAATTCCTGAGATTTTTCAATAACCCGGCAGCCCTGGTCATTGTATCTTTTTATCTGCTCCATGTTGTTGGTCTCATTTACACCACCGATTGGCAATATGCTCTGAAAGACCTCAGGATTAAACTGCCGCTGCTGGCACTTCCGGTAATCTATGCTACAAGCCCCCCTTTTGATAGTAAAAAGTTTAAATTAGTGCTCATATTTTTTGTTTCGGCTGTCTTTGCCGGAACCATGGCCAGTATGTATGTGCTTTTTACCAGTCATGTAAGCGATCCCCGTGAACTGAGTATTTTTATTTCACACATCAGATTTGGTCTAACCATTTGTTTTTCTATTTTTATTCTGATCCATTTCATTAAGGCACATCCTCCCAGATCATTATGGGCAAAAGCTGTAATTTATCTTGGTATTACCTGGTTTCTTATCTTTTTACTTATCCTTGAATCATTTACAGGTATTCTGATAACTTTACTGTTGAGTTTAATATTTCTCATCATGATGGTAATAAGAATAAGGAGTACTTTTTTACGCACCCTCATGTTTATTTCCATCATTGTTGGCCTGGTTGTGGTATTATTTAGCCTTAAAAACTCTCTTGAAGCCTATACCAATCCCACTCCTGTTGATTTTTCCAAATTAGACAGGTATACGAAATTTGGGTCACCTTACAAACACGATACCATTACCTATGGTATTGAGAAAGGGCAGTATGTTGGATTGTATTTGTGTGAAACGGAAATGCGCTATACCTGGAATGAGATAAGTGATTTCCCCTATGATAGTCTCGACCGGAAAGGTCAGCTCCTCAAATATACCTTAATCAGATTTTTACATTCCAAAGGGGCGCGAAAAGATGCCATGGCATTGCGACAGCTAACCAAAGAGGAGATTTTGAATATTGAAAATGGCATAGCAAATGCGGAATACCTAAAGACCTTTAATCTTAAGCCCCGGCTTGAACAAATGGCCATGGGATATCAGAATTATATCAGGCATGGTGATCCGAATGCTTCTTCGCTGATGCAACGTATTGAATACTGGAAAACCTCTGCCTGGATCATAAAGCAACACTGGCTTACAGGAGTGGGTACGGGAGACATTAAAAAAGAATTTGACAGGGCATACAATGAAATGGATTCAAGCCTGGAACAACCATTCAGAAACCGGGCACACAACCAGTTTCTGGCCATTACGATTTCTTTTGGACTGTTGGGTTTCATCTGGTTTTTGTTTACACTGATTTATCCGGCGGTAAAGCTGGGAAAATTTAACGAATACCTTTACCTGGTATTTTTTGTAATCGTATTTATGTCAATGCTTACAGAAGATACGCTTGAGACTCAGGCTGGTGCGACTTTCTTTGCCTTTTTTAATGCCTTTTTGCTTTTTGGAGGTAAAAAGTATCCATCGGATTAAACCTTTCTGCAAATCAGTAGTTCACAATAAAAATTGTATCTTTATTGACCAAATTTTGACTTATGGAGCAAAAATCAATACAATTACGGTTAAGTTACGCCAATCATTTTAACGAATTGGACGGCCCAGATCGGGCCCTGCTTAATAATGCTGTAAATGCCGCCTCGGGGGCATATGCACCCTATTCCGGGTTTAAAGTTGGCGCTGCGGTACAACTGACAAATGGGAAGGTGGTCACCGGAAATAACCAGGAAAATGCTGCTTATCCCTCAGGTTTATGTGCCGAAAGGGTCGCTGTGTTTGCTGCCATGTCGCAATTTCCTGATCAGAAAATTGAAGCCATTGCCATTACCATAAAAACACCCGGAGGCGAGATTGTTGATCCTGTTTCACCTTGTGGTGCCTGTCGGCAGGTACTTATGGAATATGAAAACCTTCAGCAGAAAAAAATCCGCGTTATTTTTACCGGTGAAACCGGAAAAGCAATTGTTGTTGAGAGTGTAAGTGACCTGCTGCCCCTTTCTTTTACTGCCGGAAATCTTAAATATCGTCCCTGATATGAAAAAGAACATTTTATTTTTGCTCACATTTATTCTGTTTGTTGCAATGCGTGGCGATAAGCCTGCCTATAAACTGTTTAATCACAAAGGCAAAGTTACCGACTTTGGCCAGCTGGTTAAAGATGCAGCTAAAGCTGATGTTGTACTCTTTGGTGAGCTACATAATAATCCCATTAGCCATTGGTTGCAATTTGAACTTACACGAAGTCTGTATGACTTAAAAAAACAGCAGTTGGTATTGGGAGCTGAAATGTTTGAAGCAGATAATGCTTTATTACTGGATGAATACATTTCGGGAAAAGTAGCCGAACGAAATTTTGAAGCTGAGGCTAAGCTTTGGTCCAACTACAAAACGGACTATAAACCATTACTGACTTTTGCGCGTGACAGCGGCCTTCGCTTTGTTGCAACCAATATTCCACGACGCTATGCTTCACTGGTGAACCGGGAAGGTTTTGATGCACTTATGGATTTGAGCGACGAAGCCAGGCAATATATTGCACCATTACCCATTCCTTATGATGCTCAGTTGCCCGGTTATAAAGGCATGATTGATATGATGGGTGGGGCCGGTGGGCATGTGAATGAAAATTTGCCCCGCGCTCAGGCAGTTAAAGATGCTACCATGGCTTATTTTATACTTAAAAATCTTAAACCCGGCCAAACATTCCTCCATTTTCAGGGAACGTACCATTCTGATAATTTTGAAGGCATCAATTGGTACCTGAAACAAGCTGCACCCGAATTGAAAATTTTGACCATCAACAGCTCTGAGCAAACCAATATTGACACACTTTCAGCAGAAAACAAAAATAAAGCCGATTATATTCTGGCCATTCCCGAAAGCATGACTAAAACCCATTGATGAAAATACATGAATTATTTACATGGTTTTCAGACAAAGGTATAATTCAGGTTTGCAATAAAATTCCAAATGGTGACTACGGCAATGGCAAATAATTTAGCCAGATAAAAATTGTATTTACCTTTAGAAACGAGCAACCACAATACCAGTGTATTGATTCCCAGTCCAATCAGTGAGATCATCAGAAACCTTCCGTATTCTATAGCTATTTCGGGGTTTTGGCTGTGAAATGTCCACCAGCGATTCAAAAAATAATTGCTGCTTGCTGCCAGGGTAAAACCAATGGCGTTGGCTATGTATTTTTGAATCTTAAGCCATTCTTTACTGATATAGGTAACTCCAAAATCAACCAGAACGCCGGATATTCCAACGATGCCGAATTTTATAAATTTCCACGCTACTTCGCGGGTAAGGATGTCAACCACAGATTAGGCTATTATTAACAACAGTTGATGTTCTTCACAACATTTCCATAATAGGGGAATGGCTAAAGAATTTGAGTTTGCAAAAATATAAAAAGAAGATGAACTGCCTTATATAGATTAAAGTTAAAAAAAGCCCCGGGCAAAGGCCAGGGGCTTAAAAATAAATTAACCTTTAACCATAAGAAATTAGTTTAGGTTAAATTCTCCTATAAGTTGTTTAACCCATTTGCCAATGCGTTCTTCGGTAAGTTCTGGTTGACTGTCCTCATCAAGGGCAAGCCCAACAAACTTTCCATCCTTTTCAGCAGAAGAATAATAATAGGAATAGCCTTTGGTAGACCAGAAACCCACTACATTATCTTTATATGGCAAACGGCAAAATACAGTCCCCATACCATCCACAAAACTCTCAGGATATTCAATTTGATCGCCTAGTCCGAAAATAGCAATTTTCTTTTCCTTCAGGTCTGCTTCAACCAATATGTCTATGAACCGCTCCCAGTCCTGATGCATTTCACCAATACCCCAGGCTGAGGTGCCCAGGATAAGAAAATCGTATTTTTCAAGATCTTCGCGGGTGGCTTTATTCACATTGTGTAAATTAACTTTTTCTTTCCCGAAGTTTTTTCCAATGTTTTCGGCAACTTTGTGTGTACTGCCTTTAAGGCTGCCCCCGTAGAAAATTCCAATTTTTCCCATTTTTTCGTCGTTTATCTGATAGTGCTTTTTGTTGTTTTAAAATGCAAAGATAAAGTTCAACATTGATTAAAGCAACATAAAATTGAATAAACATTGATAATCAATTACTTACATGTTACATGCGTCATGTCATATTTAACTCATCCCGGCTTTGCTTTTAACCTTGTTTGCCTGAATTTGTTCAATGGCAATTGATTACATGATAAAATAATTAATCTATTTTTATTATTGACGGAGCATCTGGAACGTAATTCAGGCTTTGGGTAAAATGACAATCTTTCAATCAGCGCCATTCACAGTTTCCTCATAATATTTTTAGCTGAAATCAACTTTTCAGGTGTTGAAAAATCATTATTTCCATTCATTTGTTCAATAAACCAATTGCATTTGTATTTTTGCAGTCGCTGTTGCGAAATATTAATCGCCATCATTGCGCTGTTAATCTTCTGCTTTATGAAAAGACTTTTTTTTGTAGTGCTTATATTGTCAACCTCAATCATGGCTATGGGTCAGGATGTGAATTCTCAAGTGGTAGACGAAAAAACCGGGCACCTCATGCTCATGGGTGAAGTAAATCGTCAGGGTATGGAGAACATGGGTACATGGTTCAGCGATGAGTATGAAGCCTATCAGCCTCAAGCTGATGTAATGGCTGAAATAAAATCGCTTAATGCAGATTTTCCTCACGTTTTTATTGTAATGGGTACCTGGTGTAGCGATAGTCGGGAGCAGGTGCCACACTTCTACAAGTTAATGGATGCCATAGATTACCCTGACAGTCAGGTTTTTGTGGTGGGCGTTAACCGGGAGAAGAAAGCCGATAATTTCTGCCTTGGTGATTTTGATATTCATCTTGTTCCAACATTTATTTTTACCCGCGATGGTAAAGAAATAGGACGCATCGTTGAATCACCTTCTATTACGCTTGAGCACGATTTGCTGAACATATTGCTTGGTCCCGCCTCCATACATTGACTTCAGCCTAAATATTAATCTAATAAATGTTCATCATGCAGGTTTTCAATACCATTGCTGAAACGCATAAATATAGCAGAAAGGCAAGAGTTGAAGGAAAATTCATAGGGTTTGTGCCCACTATGGGAGCATTGCATCCGGGACATATTTCTTTGGTTGAGCGTGCGCGAAAGGAGAATGATCTTGTGGTTGTGAGTATTTTTGTGAACCCACTTCAGTTTAATAATCCTCAGGATCTTGAGAAATATCCCAGAGACCTCGACAAGGACCTGAAACTGTTGAGAGAAGCTGGTTGTGATGTGGTTTTTAATCCGTCCGTAGCAGAAATGTATCCCGAAGAAGTAAATAAACACTATGATTTTGGAAGTCTGGCTAATGTTATGGAAGGTGCCTTCCGACCCGGGCATTTCAATGGTGTGGCCATTGTGGTTAATAAATTATTTAACATTGTACTTCCATACCGGGCTTATTTCGGCGAGAAGGATTTTCAGCAACTGCAAATTATCCGCGCCCTTGTCAGCATTGAAAAGTTAGATATTAATATTGTTGCCTGCCCCATAAGCCGGGAAGATGACGGACTGGCACGAAGCTCACGCAACGAGCGCCTTACTCCTGAGATGCGTAAGGCCGCTCCATTTATTTATCAAACGTTGTTGAACGCCCGAACAATGGCTCAGGATTCTGATTCTGGCAGGATTATTGAGTATGTGAAAGATCAGTTCATCATGCACCCTTTACTAAAGCTTGAATACTTTTCTATTGCCGGGGCAAATGACCTGCAACCCATTCATGGAGAACTTCACCCGGAAAGTTATGGCTTTATTGCCGTATTTGCCGGAGAAATCCGATTGATAGACAACATCCGATTAATTTAGTATTTTTGTCACCGCTATGACCATAGAAATCCTTAAGTCAAAAATTCACCGGGCAACCATCACAGAAGCTAATCTGCACTATATTGGCAGTATCGGCATAGATGAAGACCTGATGGAAGCTGCCGGCCTGGTTGAATTTGAAAAGGTTCAGGTGCTGAATATCAATAATGGAGAGCGTTTGGAAACATACGTTATTAAAGGCTTCCGGGGAAGTGGAATGGTTTCCTTAAATGGAGCAGCCGCACGTAAGGCTCAACCCGGCGACCTTGTAATTATTGCCGCTTTCGCGCATATGACACCCGAAGAAGCAAAAAATTTTCAGCCCAACATCGTGTTCCCCGATCTCAATAATCATATTGTTTAGCCTATTGTGAAGAAAAAACTGCTTGATGTTTTGCGCTTCAGCCTTTTCATGGGAATAGGGCTGTTTTTTATCTGGCTCTTCATGCGCAATCTTTCCGATCAGCAAAAACAAGAAATTTTTCAATCTTTTAAACTGGCCAATTATTACTGGCTGCTTGTTGCATTTGTTTTAGGGATTTTTAGTCACCTGCTTCGGGCGGCACGCTGGAAAATTTTAATTGAACCTCTAGGGTATAAACCCCGCGGAGCAAATGTATTTATGGCTGTGATGATTGGCTATCTGGCCAACCTGGCCCTGCCCCGGCTGGGAGAAGTTAGCCGGTGTGGCATCCTGTCCCGTTATGAAAAAATACCTTTCAATAAATCGTTTGGCACTGTAATCACTGAAAGAGTGATTGATATGCTCACTTTTGTTTTGCTTTTTGTTATCATGATCTTTACGCAATCCGGGAAAATACAAAATTATATCAATCAAAAGATTTACGCCCCGGTTCAACGGAAATTCTCTCTGGAATTGATGGATAGTGGGTACCTGACCTATCTGATTATCGGATTAATCGTGGCAGGTATCCTTTCTGTATGGTTGGTCCATCGCCGGTTCAGACATACCAGGTTTTTTCGGAAACTTTATCATCTGATGCTGGGTTTCCTTGAAGGAATGCGCTCATTGGTGCGCATCAGGAAACCATTACTATTCATAGTATACACGCTTCTCATCTGGATAATGTACCTGTTGATGGCTTATGTGGTTTTCTTTAGTCTGAATGAAACTTCCCATCTTGGACTGGATGCCGGTCTCGCTGTACTGGTATTTGGGTCTGTTGGAATAATGATTGTCCAGGGTGGTATTGGTATTTATCCTGCCATTGTTGCCGAAACGCTGTTTTTATGGAATGTTCCGGAAACCAAAGGGTATGCCCTGGGCTGGCTTATCTGGGCATCACAAACAATCATGATTGTGGTTGCAGGAATTTTTTCACTTGTTTTATTGCCTACCTATAATCGATCAAATTATGACAAATCCGGAAATCATCCAACGAAAAATTTTGTCTCAGTCTCAGATTGACCAAAAACTGGCTTACTGGAGATTTAAAGACAAATGCATCGTTTTTACAAATGGTTGTTTCGATCTGGTACATCTGGGACACATCGATTATCTGGCAAAAGCAGCCGATTTGGGTGATGTGCTGATCATTGGCCTGAATTCCGATACGTCAACCCGGAAATTGAAAGGTCCGGGCAGACCCATCAATGATGAATATTCACGTGCCATGATCCTCGCATCGTTCTTGTTTGTGGATGCGGTAGTCCTCTTTGAGGAGGAAACACCCTATGAACTTATTAGGCAGGTGAAACCCGATATACTGGTTAAAGGCGCAGATTATAAGCCCGAAGATATTGTAGGATACGACATCGTTAGGTCGAAAGGAGGGAGGGTGGAAACCATTTCGTTCCTGCCGGGATATTCTACAAGCAATATAGAAAATAAAATAAAAAATAGTTAATACTGTTTCTTTATTCGAAGTGCTGTTCAGGTTTTTTTTCTTTCATAAAATCTTTCCGGAGACGCATACGCAGTTATATACATTAAGCTGACCTGGGAGTTTAATAATTTCCGGTCTGTTTGATTGCCATAGTGGGAATTTCCTCCATCAGCAAGAAACCGTCATACCGGTATCATACTCCAATAATTTTTTATACTTTTGTAATTCCCGTTTGTTTATCAGGGTAATCTAATATCATACTGTACAATTTAAAAACAATCATATGTTTAAACCTGAAATTTACGCCCACCGTCGTCATGCGCTGAGGTATGAAGTTAAAAGCGGCATTATTATATTGCCCGGGAATGTTGAAGCAGCATTCAATTATCCTGCCAATACCTATCATTACAGACAGGACAGTGCCTTTAGCTATTTTTTCGGTATAAATCAACCCTCCCTGGCTGGTATCATCAATTTGGATAATGGAAAAGATTACCTTTTTGGCAATGATGTGGATATGGATGATATAATCTGGATGGGGCCTCAACCAACCATTGCCGAGCGCGGCAAACTTGCCGGTGTAGACATTACACTGCCTCTGAAAGAATTCGCGGGGATGATCAAAGAGGCCATTGAAGAAAAGAGGCAGGTTCATTTTTTACCTCCCTATCGTGCTGAAACTAAGATCATGCTTTCAGAAATACTTGGCATGGCCCCTGCTGAACTCAAAGCTGCTGCTTCACTTGAATTAATAAAGGGAGTGATTAAGCTCCGGTCAGTTAAAACGGATGAAGAGATTGCCGAAATTGAAAAAATGGTTGATGTAGCAGGCATCATGCATACTACAGCTATGAAAATGGCTCATCCCGGTATCAAAGAACAGGAAATTGCCGGTACCATCGAAGGCATTGCCCTCGCTAAAGCCGGTCCGGTTTCATTTCCGGTAATCCTGAGTATGGATGGACAAACATTGCACAACCACAACCATGGAAATGTGCTTACGGAAGGTCGTATGATGGTGGTCGACGCCGGATGTGAATCAGAAGAAACACTGTATTCCAGCGATATAACCCGCACTGTCCCGGTTGGAGGGCGGTTCAGTCCGCGCCAGAAAGAAATTTATGAAATTGTTTTAAAAGCCAACCTGGAGGCCATTGCTGCCATAAAGCCCGGTATTCCTTACCGTGATATCCACCTGCTTGCTGCAAGGGTTATTGCCAATGGTCTTAAACATGCCGGACTTATGAAAGGAGATGTAGATGAGGCGGTGAAACAGGGTGCACATGCATTGTTTTTTCCCCACGGTTTAGGTCATATGATGGGCATGGATGTGCATGATATGGAAGGTTTGGGTGAAAATTATGTAGGCTACGATGATGAAATAGTTCGGTCTGAGCAATTTGGGACAGCATTTCTGCGCCTTGGACGTAAACTGCAAGCGGGATTTGTGCTTACTGTTGAGCCAGGCATATATTTCATTCCGGCACTGATTGATCAGTGGAAAGCCGAAGGAAAATTAACCGATTTCATCAATTACGATAAGTTGGAATCTTATAAAGACTTCGGCGGCATCCGGATAGAAGATGATGTATTGGTTACCGAAACCGGACATCGTGTGCTGGGCAGACCTATCCCAAAGACAGTTGCTGAAATTGAACAGATAATGAGTCGCTAAAGGATACCTTTAATTTTTAAAAGCGCTTCAAACCTGATCCGTCAGAAACAATCTGTATCGGAGCTTGTTTTGTTGTCATAGCATAAATTTCCAATAAACATGAACGTAACCGATACCTTATTCTATAAAAATGCACCCATCAACTATCAGGCAATTGGCGAAGGCCCTGCGGTGGTGCTGATTCATGGATTTCTTGAATCACTTGAAATCTGGAAAGAGTTTACCGAAATACTCAGCCGGGAATTTACCGTGGTATCCATTGATTTACCCGGTCACGGTCGTTCGGGAATTGCGGGCGACACGCACACCATTCCAATGATGGCCGATGCCATACTGGACGTATGCAATTTCTTAAGCATCGAAACCTTCATGATATGTGGGCACAGTATGGGAGGATATGTCGCCCTTGAACTGGCTGCACGTTTTCCGCTTAGAGTGAGCGCATTGGTGCTGTTTCATTCTCATGCCGCTCCCGACGATGAAAAAGCCCGTGAGAATCGTGATAGAACCATCAATATCGTAAAACTCAATCACAGTGGATTTATCCATCAGTTTATTGGAGAGCTGTTTGCTGGGTCAAACCGCGAAAAACTGGAACCTGCCATTGAAAAGTTGCGCAACCGGGCTGCCTCTACCTCTCCCAAAGCCATTATAGCCGCCCTGGAAGGCATGAAACAACGCAGGGGTGCCCTTGATTTCTTAACACAAACAGACATCCCCGTATACTTCGTTATTGGTCGCGAAGATTCCAGGATGCCCTACAATAAAGTAATGGCTCAGGCAATGCTATGTAAGCACTCTGAAACCATATTGCTTCATGATGTCGGGCATATGGGTTTTCTTGAAGCCCCTGGCAGGATTTTCCCTGCCGTGCAGGGTTTCCTCCGGCGGAATAAACCGCTTTTCAGTCCCGGTGATCCTGTTGCGGAATAAAAGGGTAAACGATTACAAATAAAAACCCCATTTTTCAATAAGCTGGTATACTCCGGCTGGCAGGAAATATTTTACTGTTTTGCCTGTTTTAATGGACTGCCTGATAAAAGTGGCGGAAATTTCCATACGTGGCGCATCCAACAAGGTGATGGCCGGATGTTCAAGCAAGGGGTGATTATCGCTGCCAAAGCGTGGAAAAATCAAAAAACGGTAATCGTTGAGCAATATTTGATAATTTTTCCACTTGTGCAGGGTGGGAAGTATGTCCGTTCCTGCTATTAAAATAAAATTGCGCCTGGGATATTGCTCACCCAGGCGCGCCAAAGTGTCAATGGTATAGGAAGGTTGGGGTAGGAAAAATTCAATGTCACTCGCCCGGAAACGATGATCATCTTTAATGGCTTCCCTCACCATATCCAGACGGTTGGTGGCCGAGAGCAGGCTCGGTTTGTGTTTTAATGGGTTTTGTGGAGAAACTATAAACCACACCTCCTTTAATCCCCCCCAGTTAAGCATGTATTCGGCTATACACAAATGTCCCAGATGAATGGGATTGAAAGACCCGAAAAATAATCCGGTAGGTTTGGCACTGCTGCTAATTTCCGGATTGTTCATATTTCTTTAACATTTTGAGCAATCGGTTCATATACAAATACGGGCCTTGCAGAATGAGCGTATTGCCATCTACTCTTGCCCTGAATTTACGCATACCAAGAATGAAAAAGTTTGAAGGTTGGGGCTTGAAAAGCATAAAACCCCGGGCATGCACCGGATGACGATAACCAAGTTGGGACATAATGTAGGATAGTATCCGGTCTACTTCTTTTACATCATCAAATACTGCACGCATCTTTCTTCTGGTATACAGCATCGAAATCAATACCGACAAGGGAATTAAAATGAGATATGGTGTGGGTGTGTTCAGCCAGCTTCCAAGCAATTCACTGAAATTAACCTGTGTCCGGTGTGAAAGTAGTGCGGCCACTACAATAAATAATACCGATAAGGTAAGCATGGCATAGATACCCGTGGATAAAAAAGAAACGCCATTCCCTTTCAAGTGCTGAATTTCTTTAATCCGGTAGTGATAATCAGACTTTATATGTATGGAAGGGCGTTCAGTTTTAAATTCATCGCGGTAAATGGATAGTGTTTTGTATACATGGTGGTTTCCCGGAAGGTTTTCTATCTCCACATCCCGATATTCAATCACCTTTATGTCAAGCATTTTGCTCAGAGAAGCATACATAGCATTTGAGAGACAAATGCTACCGGGTTCTGCCATGTTCTGAAGACGGGCTACAACATTCACCTGTTCGCCGGTAACGAGGCCATTACGTACATCGGCCTTGCCCTTGTGCAGACCAATGCTTACCAGCAATCTTCTGGGTTTCTGTTTGTCGAGGTTGAATGCTTTAATACGATGCAGAAAGTCAAGAGCACACAGGTAAGCATCGTTGGGTGAGGCGAACGAAGCTATCAGAGAATCATCAAGCCGTCTTACCAGATTTCCGTGATATTCACTGATCACCTGTTCCGATATACTCTGATGGGCATTGAGAATCTCAAGCGCTTCCGATTCGTTGAGTTCGAGCAAACGCGAGTATCCCCGAATATCAGCGTACATAAGTGCCACATCTGCTCTTTGCATAAGTTTACTTTTTTAAAAGAAAGGCTTCAACCCTGGCTTTTGCTTCAGACTTAGCCTGCTCTAAATCATCATTAATGATGATAACATCAAATTTATTGGCAAATTCCATCTCCCAACTTGCTTTAGAAAGACGATGGGCAATAATTTCTTCTGTGTCGGTATTGCGGTTACGCAATCGATGAGCCAATGCCTCCAGAGAAGGTGGACGAATGAATATGGCCAATGCGCGGTCTTTATAAACATTCTTAATGTTTATACCTCCCACAACATCAACGTCAAATATAATATTTTTTTTGAGAGCGAGCAATCGATCGACCTCATTTTTTAATGTGCCGTAAAAACTTCCGGGATAAACTTCCTGCCATTCCAGTAATTCATTGTTGGAAATGTGTTGATTAAATGCATCCGTATTTACAAAATAGTAGTCACGACCTTCCGTTTCGTTCGAACGTCTGGCCCGGTTGGTAACCGAAACTGAAAAACCAAGATTTAACCCTGACATCAGCAGGTGTTTTACTATGGTGGTTTTGCCGGCTCCCGAAGGCGCAGAAACAATCACCAGCATGCCTTCAGTTTCAGATATATCCATGCGTAAAATTATAAAATATTGGCCAATTGTTCTTTTATCTTCTCTAGCTCATCCTTCATCTCTACCACCAATGTTTGAATGGCAGCATCGTTGGCTTTCGATCCCAGGGTGTTGATTTCTCTGCCAATCTCCTGAACAATAAATGAGAGTTTCCTGCCAGAGGAAATGGGTTCGGATAGCGTGGACATGAAATAATCGCAATGCTTGCGCAACCTCACTTTTTCTTCAGTAATGTCAAGCCGCTCCAGATAATAGATCATCTCCTGTTCAAAACGGTTTAGATCGGGATTGACTCCTTTAAGATAATCGTTAAACCCCTGATTCATTTTTTCACGAATATTCAATATACGCTGTTGTTCAAAGGGCTCTATTTTTTCCAGTAACACCAGAATTTGTCCTATGCGCTGTGTAAAATCCTGCTGCAGCAATGCCCCTTCATGCAGCCGGAAATCATCGAGTTGTTTTAATGCATTAGCAATGGTATTGCGCAATATAATCCATTCTTCCTCGCTCAGTTCGCCGTTGCTCTGGTTAAACACTTCGGGAAACTGCATGACCACCGAAAGTAAGTTATTGTCTGTTGCACCAAGTTGAACGGCCAGTGATTTTAAGTCTTTATAGTAAGCCGTTACCAGGGCAGTATTAATGCCGTGTGCAGGCTCGTTTGCTATGGTTTCTGCACTTAAGGTTATCTCGGTTTTACCTCTTTCTACGACCGCAGCAAGCATAGATCTGATATCAGCCTCTTTCTCTCGCAAAAAAGCAGGCATACGAAGGTTGATATCCAACTGCTTGCCGTTTAATGATTTTATTTCAATGGTAATCTTCTTGCTGTTGAGTTGGGCAGTCCCGCGTCCAAAGCCGGTCATGGATTTTAGCATATGTTTTTTTAGCAAATCTACAAATTTCAGCGTTACACCTTGTTCTTTCATTAATCTAAATGAAAGCCAAAAGTAACTTTTAAACCCTTATTTATCCGTTTTAATGATTAACTGATAAACATTTTTCATTTCTCTGAGTTTTTTATGAGGTTTTACCGGAATTATTCACCCAAAACCAGCGGAATAAGTTTCGGAAGTATTGTACCTGACAAAATAATGTTTGGAGTTCAACCATTTTTCATATATTTACAACATCCAAACAGGTATAAGCCGGTCTGCAAATTTTAACTGACCTCATATGATACGAACAGTAATTGTGGATGATGAATTCATGTCGAGGGAAACCCTGCGCGATATGATTTCTCTCTATTGTACCAATATTGAAGTAGTTGCCGAAGCCCAGGATGTTCGTTCTGGAGTTAAAGTCATTAAGCAAATGAAACCTGATCTGGTCTTTCTGGATATTAGAATGCCTGACGGTTCGGGATTTGAACTGGTACGTCAGCTTATGCCTGTTTCATTCAGGGTTATATTCATCACGGCTTATGAAGAATATGCCATCAAAGCATTTAAATTTAACGCCATCGATTATATAACCAAACCGGTAGATCCGGAAGAGCTTCGCGCTGCAGTGGAAAAAGCCGGGCGTGAAATCGAAATTACCAACCTGAATGATAATTTGAGGTCGATGCTCGATACATATATGAAACCTCTGGAAACAGAAGCTAAAAAATTTATATTAAAGACATTTGATGCTTTTCATATTATTGATTTCGATGATATTATACGTTGTGAATCCGATCGGAATTACTCTATTTTCATTCTGAAAAACGGAGAGCGCATTATGATATCAAAGTCATTGAGCGAATTTGCCGGGCAACTGGAAGAAAATGGATTTTTCAGGGTGCATCAATCTCATTTCATCAACCTGAAATATTTGAAAAAATTTAAAAAAGATGAATTCATCGCTGTATTAAAAGACGATACAGAAATTACCGTAGCATACCGGAAACGGGATGAACTTATCAGGGTTATCAGGGATATGTAAATTGCGAATATGCGCAGAAAGCAGACGAATGATAATTCATTACGTGCGTTTGATGGTTAAGTATTGAATATAGTATTTCGGTAGGTTACTTTTGTACAAAGTTTATGCTATGGATAAAAATGAAACACTATTGAAAATGATGGGACTTGTGAGGTGTTGCCCGGCAGGCAATAGATTGCCTGATTGCCCGTGTTATCAATTAAGTTGCAGGCAGGATTTAAAATACTGTTACTTTTATTTTTCCGGCATGAGTAGTGAGGATCTATCTATGCTCTACCACCAACACCTGAAATGTTTCAATCAACGTTGCAATTTAGCTACTCTGTCATTCAACAGTCTGAACTCATCAGTGCATTAAAGCAGGTATGATTTGCTGCTTAATGAATCACTTTTCATAACTTTGCCCTGGTTGAAACTTTTACGGAGGTTATGGAACAGGATGCCCCTTTTCACTTCACACTCTTTAGTAATCCGCGGGATTTCCATCCTGCCATGCTTGCGGATATCACTGCTGCCAAAACCTACATTTATATGGAGTTTTATCGCCTGGGCAATGATCCATTGGGTATGCAATATCTTGATGCAATAACTGAACGGTGTAAAGCCGGAGTCAGGGTTAAAGTTTTGCTCGATGACTGGGGTACCGTCATTCCGCAGGCGAATTTTAATCTTTTACGAAGTTATGGCGGGGGGGGAAGATATTTTTAAAAAATTCGGTTCTTTATAGACTTCTTCACTAAGAATCATCGCCGCAACCATCGGAAATTACTGATTATCGACGATGAGATTGTTTATCTTGGTTCTCCAAACATTACTGATTATTCACTCGATTGGCGTGAAAGTCAACTCAGGATCGAAGGTGCGATAGTTCCCTTATTTAGAAAGGTTTTCCTGGCAAGCTTTAAGCTATACAATCAATATATATTTAACAAATTCGCTTATAAAAAGACCATCAATTTCCGGGGTTTTGAGATTGTTCAGGACCTTCCCTCTATTTACCGGCAACAAGTAAAAAAACATTTTGAGAAATACATTCAGAAAGCGAAAAACGAAATAGTAATAGAAACTCCTTATTTTTTACCCGGTTACAAGCTCCGCCGTTCACTTAGCCGGGCAACTGCCCGTGGGGTTAAAGTGAATGTTATGCTTCCCTTACATTCCGATGTTCGGGCAGTGGACCTGATCAGGGCCAAGTATATGGGTTATTTTTATACCAATAATATTCATATCCATTATTACACCCCAACCAACCTGCATTCAAAAATTTTTATGGTTGACGACGAAGTTTTTGGCATCGGCAGCTCTAATTTTGATTATCGCAGTTTCCGGTATCAGTTCGAGATAGTCTTGTTCGGACGTCATCCAGAGGTGATTACACAATTGAGGAACCACATCGAAGAAACTAAAAAATATTGTGTGCCTTTTAATTATGAGGCCTGGCTGAAGCGCCCTTTACTTGAAAAAGCCATTGGCTGGATGTTGTTGCCTTTCCGGCATTTGTTTTAAAATAGCTGCCATGAAAAAATGCCACAACAATCATAGCTGTGGCATTTAATCATAACCATTTAAGCTTATTCCACGTTAATTTCACGCTTTAACAAAACTTCCTGTTTAAAAGGTAACTTTATGGAAAGTACACCATTGGTGTAGCTGGCGCTTATATGTTCTGAATCTACTTTTTTGGGTAGCGAATATTTGCGCTGAAATCCATTGGCCGAAAATTCCTTTCTCAGGTATCTTTCGTCCTTTATTTCTTGTTCTTTGGATTCAGCTTTAATAACCAATAACTGATCTTCAACCGTAATGCTAAAATCTTCGCGTACATATCCGGGTATAGCAAGTTCCAGGTTAAAGGCTGAATCATCGGTAAATATATTGGTCAAAACCTCAGCCTGATCGTTGGTTAGGTGACGATTAAATAATTGACCAAACGCCTGAGCACTCATGGGCTCCTTAATTTTTACAAATGTCATATCGTTGTGTTTTTAAGATGTTTTATCTGCTTCTTGTCAAATGGTGTTCCAATAGTTGGTCTCTCCTTGAAATTAGACAAAGTGGCATAAAAGCCATTAGCAGCATGACAATATGGCGCACAAAGTTAGAATTGAAATGTTTTAATGTTAAGACGTGCAAACATCTATTATCTTTGAAGGTTTAGTAAATACACCCATTCCGGATTATTATGTCAAGTACCCAGCGAAAAATTCTCAATATTTTTGCTTTCCGCAGGATAATAGTTCCGGTGGCCATCGGCCTTGCCGTAATTATTTATATGATAATGCGCGATATTGGTAAGGGCAATCTTACCGGGTTAGCGTGGACATGGAATGCGGTTTTTTATTTTTTTTGTTCTCTGCTCATGCTTATTTTACGTGATGCTGCCTATATGTATCGCATCCGCCTGCTAACCGATAAAGTCCTGAGCTGGCGAAAGTCCTTTCAAGTAATTATGTTGTGGGAATTTGCTTCCAGTGTAACCCCATCCGTGGTTGGAGGGTCAGCAATTGCTATATTTATACTTGCCAAAGAAAAACTTGGAGCAGGGCGGAGTACGGCTATTGTTATAGTTACAGCTTTGCTGGATGAACTCTTTTATTTGATTATGCTTCCCCTGGTATTTCTGATTGCAGGTTTTGACCGCTTGGCCATAGTAAGTAATAAAATACATGTGTTTGGCTATTCGGTGGGAACCATGGGCATATTTTATCTGGGCTATGCCTTTATCTCGATACTGGCATTGTTGCTTGCCTATGGTATTTTCATAAATCCGGCAGGTTTTGGCTGGTTATTGGATAAACTTACCAACCTCCCTTTTCTGAAGAGTTTTAAGCGCGATGCGCGGATGATGGGAAATCAGGTGATTGAAACTTCTGTGGAACTAAAAGACAAACCGGTTAAATATTGGAGCAAAGCATTTGGAGCCACCGTTATTTCATGGACAGCCCGCTTCTGGCTGGTCAATTTTCTGATTATGGCTTTTGCTGGTACCATGAGTTGGACCGACAATATGCTTGTATATGCACGTCAGCTTATGATGTGGGTAATTATGCTCATAAGCCCAACACCAGGAGGCAGTGGCATTGCCGAATATTTTTTCCCGATTTTTTTACGTGAGTTTATCAAAGGTCCTCAGGGTGATCTTTCAACCATCGTTGCCCTGTTCTGGCGTTTGATGACTTATTATCCCTACCTGGTGCTTGGCGCACTGATTCTGCCTCTGTGGCTGCGCCGTGTCTACCTCGGGCGCAAACTTATCCGCTTTCGCAAAACCAAATGATTTCAGTTTAACCGCAATGAAAATACTGATCTACCACGTGCATAATTTTGTCCTTGCTGTCTTTGATCTGTTCTCTTAAGTGTTCATCCTTATAGCTGCGCAGCCGCCGTGTAATTCCGGCAATCATCTCTTTGGGGAAAACATTGTATTTCATGTAAATATCAGCTTGCTTTTCCAGCATTTCTGCTGATTCCCAACAAGATAAAGGTAGTTTGTTTAACTCAGTTAAACGTGTTTTATTCTTTTCATCGAAAATATTGATGTCCACATAAGTTTCTTTGGTCAGCTCAAGGGCATTTTCCATTTCCAATCCATGACGTGCCGCAACTGTTAATCCGGCTATCAGAAGATAAATGTCTGCAGAACCGTCAGGGCATCGGAATTCAACCGTTTGTAACTGTGAAAAATCATCATCAATGGGTGTTTCAAGTGGATTTGCATCATAAATCATATTGTGTTTGCCTGCCCAACCCAAAGGTACCCTTACCAACACTGAGCGGTTCCTGTCGCCCCAGCAGATGTTGGTTGGTGCTTCCTGATGAGGCACCAATCTGAAATAAGAAGTAGGATTGGTGTTCCCAAAAGCAGTTAATGATGGAGCCAGATCAAGATACCCGGCAATAATGCGATGGGCAGCTTCACTTAATTTGCCATCGGTCAGCATTACGTTTTTATCGTCTTTCAGCAGTTTGGTGTGAATGTGTAATCCGCTTCCTGCTTTGCCTAAGGTTATTTTAGGCGCAAAAGTCACAGTTACTCCATATTTATGCGCCAACACCCTGAGTATCCATTTGGCAATCACCAGTTGATCGGCTGCGGATTCAAGGTATGTAGGCATAAATTCTATTTCGTTTTGCTCATAAAGTTTCCCATCCTGGGTAAAGTTTCCGACTTCTGAATGACCATATTTAATCAGACAACCCGCTTTGGCCATAGCTGTCATGGCTTCGGTGCGTAAGTGTTCCCACTTGGCAAAAGGATAGGATTCATGATAGCCTTTTTGGTCTACACCTTCAAACAAAGCCACCTCATTGCTGATGATATAAAATTCCAATTCACCCATCACATGAAAATCATAGCCCGTTTTTTCCTTTAATACCGCATTTGATTTGCGTAAAATGTATTCCGGTGAACTCTCAAGCGGCTCTCCATCTTTGTTGTAATACGAGCAAAGTATATCAATGGCCGGAATTTCGGAGAAAGGGTTCAAAAAGGCAGTACGATACCGGGGAACAACATACAAATCACTTGATCCCGCCTGTATAAAAGGGAATAGACTCGAACCGTCCACCCGCTCACCGGTAGACAGAATGGATTGAAGGTGTTCGCGCGAACTGATTACAAAATTTAATGTTTTTAATCGTCCATCACCTCCGGTATATCTGAAATTTATCATCTCTATATTGTGGTCTTCAATATATTTGATTATATCATTACGGGAAAATAATTCGGCAGGCTTATTCAGGTATTGTACTAGGGGGTTGGGGTGAAGATCATTGAAACTACTCATAATAAAAATTTTTAGGTTTATTTGATGGTTTGAATTTAGGAGCGTCAAAAGTAGGATATTTTAAAGTTTTTTTGTGTATTGTATTTTCATTTTTTTTGATTGGTTTAGAGATAAATTTTTGTCACGTTGTCTGATCGGCCCGCATTTATAAAATTTCGAATTCCGTTGATATGAATTTTAATCATTAGTGACCGGCAAAACTATTTCTCATAGTAAAGAATCATCACTTCAATGTGTTTCCTTCTAAATGAAATTCATATAGCTTATAGTGATAAGGGAGCCTGAGGGCGAGAATAAACTGCGCTTCCTTCCCTCCCCAATCACCAAAAATAGTGTAATAGTCTGCCATTCAGAGCGAACTGATGAATCTCTTTAAATTTATCGGTTACTATTAAAATTTAATATAATGTTGCTGCCATATAATAATTCGTTCAATATTCAACTAACTTTGCGCCCGTTAAAGTGTAGTTGATGAATCCGCACGAACTGATTTTTTTTTCCATATTTATCGTTATAATTACGGGTATTATTTTACTCGATCTGGGGGTTTTTGATCGAAGAGATCACATCGTACCTTTTCGCGAGGCTATGTTTTACACCCTGATCTGGATATTTCTCTCCTTCGCTTTTTACGGTCTTCTTTTATTACATGGGGAATGGATTCATCTGGGCAATGAAGGTACCCTTGAACAACTTGAACATCTGATTGATAAGTTTGACCATCCCATCAATATATCAGGACTTACCTATCCGGAGGCCCTCAAAGTGTATAAAAACAATCTGGGCCTGGAGTTTCTGACCGGGTATTTGATAGAGAAGGCGTTGTCAGTAGATAATATTTTCGTGATTGTCATGGTGTTTTACGCTTTTGGGGTAGATTCCAGATATTACCGGCGGGTTTTATTTTGGGGAATCCTTGCAGCCATTGTACTTAGATTTATTTTTATTTTCACTGCTTCAGCACTTATTCAACAGTTCAACTGGGTACTCTATCTTTTTGGCGGATTGCTCATTTATACGGCCATTCATATGTTGGTTAGCCGCACTGCCAATGAGCAAATCAATATTGCCACCCATCCGGTGGTCAGATTTGCATCAAGATATTTCAGGGTACATCAGGGATTTGTGAGAAATCATTTTTTTGTCCGAAAAGAGGGCAAACTATACATCACTCCATTGTTTATTGTACTGATGGTGATTGAATTTTCAGATGTAATCTTCGCAGTAGATTCTATTCCGGCTATTTTTGCCATCACCAAAGATCCATATATTGTCTTCTTCTCTAATATCTTCGCCATACTTGGGTTAAGGGCCATGTTTTTTATGGTAGTAAATGTTATTGGTATGTTCCGCTTTCTCAAGCCCGGATTGGCATTGCTGTTGCTTTTTATAGGTGTTAAAATGCTGCTCCATACCTGGTTAAAAACGCTGGGTTTTACCACTATGCATTCACTTATAATTATTGTAAGTATTCTTTTTGTAAGCATATTGGCCTCCATGATATTTCCTGAAAAATTAAAGAAATAAATAAGTCCTGCTGAAAAACCCCTGTTCTTTTAATGTCTCATAGAGCATAAACCTGAGCCACCTAAGCATAAAGCATTTTCATCACAAAGGCCTAAAAGACCTGCCCCCCTGAGCAGGCATGCACAGAGACTCGCTAAGTTTAATTTTTGATTTCCAATTCTTTGTGAACCCTGGTTTTCTTGTGCCTGCCAGCCACAACGTAGTGAAAGTTGGTCTTGGTGGCTTTTTTTATTAACTATTCAGGATGGAAGGAAACTCAGGAAAGCCGATAATATAAAAAAGCCGGCATAACCGGCCAGCGAGCCACTCAGGGGACTCGAACCCCCGACCCGCGCATTACGAATGCGCTGCTCTACCAACTGAGCTAAAGTGGCAAACAATGCCCGCATTCAATTACAGGCATTGTGGTATGAGTCGGGATGACAGGATTCGAACCTGCGGCCTCTTCGTCCCGAACGAAGCGCGCTACCGGGCTGCGCTACATCCCGAGTGAAATTGATTGTTCAGGGCTGCAAAAATAGCAAAATTCATAGTTTATCCGCCTTCATTAACCAAAATTATTTTGTACGGTATGCCCTGGGTTTATTTACTGATAAAAAGTGCTAATCATTATTCCGAAAGTAAAATTAAAAGGGCTGCAACTTATTCTGTTACAACCCCTTTTTGGAAGTCTCCCCGGAAGGACTCGAACCTTCGACCCAATGATTAAGAGAAATTTTATTTTGTTAATCGGTTTTAATTATATTTTCTCTATCTATTGTTATTTAAGGCTTTTAAAAGGTGGATTTACTTTATTTTAATAGATTGTTGCCAAAAATCATTATTTTTGTATGCAAATTGTATGCAAATTTCCTTTGGCTTATTTAGGAGCTAAACCAAACAGAAACAATAATGGACATAAAACGGAATTTTCAGATCGGGTTATTTTTAGACACCCGAAGGTTGAAGGCAAATAATAAATATCCGGTTAAACTTCGGGTTTTTACTGCAAAGCCCCGGAAACAGAAGCTTTATGCAACTGATTTTGAATATACTGAAGACGATTTTAAAAGTATATGGTTGACTACAAAGCCCCGAAAAGAGAATAAAGAAGCCAGGCAAGATTTAAAGGCGATTGAAAGCATGGCCTTCGATATTGCAGCAAAGCTACCAGAGTTTAATTTTGAAGAATTTGAAAGGCAATTATTTGGGGAAAAAGCTAAGTTGGTCAAAGATATTAATTATTACTACCAATCAGCAATTGAACAGTTTTACAGGAATGGACAGATCGGAACCGCTAAAACCTATGAACTTTCAATAAAGAGCTTGAAAAATTATTGTAATCAAGAAAGTATAAGTTTTGCAACTGTTACTGTTCAATGGCTGAAAGATTATGAAAAATATATGATTTTATCTGAAAATAAAAGCCAAACAACCGTTGGGATATATTTAAGGAACTTAAGAACCATTTTTAATAATGCTATTGAAGATAAAGTTATAAACTCCGATCATTACCCCTTTGGCCGAAGGAAATATAGCATACCGGCCAGTAAGTCTACTAAAAAGGCATTGTCAAGGGAGCAGTTAAAGAAGCTTTGGGAAGAGCAACCTCTAACCGCTGACCAACAAAAGGCAAAGGATTTTTGGTTTTTCTCTTTTTACTGCAATGGAATGAACCTTGCCGATATTTTAAACCTGCAATTTAAGAACCTGACAGAAGAAACCCTTACATTTTTCAGAGCCAAAACTGCACATACCAACAGGGAGCAAACCCCGGTTTTGGTTTATCTGAACAGTTTTACAAAGCAAGTCATTAATAAATATGGAGTAACCCCGGCAAATCCGGAAACCTATATTTTTCCAATTATTGACCGGAAGGCAAGCCCAGAAGCCCAGCTAAAACAGCGTTTAAATTTTATCAGATTTATAAATCAGCATTTTTCAAAGTTTGCCAAAACTAACGGGATTAGCCATGTTTCAACCTATTACGCAAGACATAGTTTTGCAACGGCAGCTATCAGAAACGGGGCAAGTATGGAAGCTGTTAGCGAAGCATTGGCGCATTCAAACCTACAAACAACAAAAACTTATTTTGCCGGGTTTGAAGATGAGGCTAAAAAGCAAATGGCCGCTAATCTATTGAAGTTTTAAATTTTTTGAAAAGCAATATTGGACATGGAAAAGGAATTTTGGAGCTATTTTAACTATTTAATCTTTGACCTACCAGAGGTTAAAGAGCACATGGATTTGATATTTTATTTGAGAGACAGAAAAACCGAGTACATTAAAGAAATTATTGTTAAAGACTTGAACGCAGGGCGAGCTTATGTTTTTGACAACTTAAGAACAGCCAATGAAAGATTAAATTACATTGATTATTTAAGAGAATTAAACCCCGGAAACAGAGGTTTAGTTTCGGTGCAATGTGATCTGAATTATTTTGTTGATGACCTTATTAGTGTATTGTTTTATTACAGCCCGGAGGATTTAAAAAATGAAGAAATTCGGCATATTGCAAGAAAACATTGTACAGTACAGGTTTATGAAATTTATTTTGAAGGGTTTTTAATAGATGATGAACAACCAAAAAACTCTATAACTTTTGACAGCTCCGAAACACTGGAAAAGGTTTTTGATTCCTTAAAAGGCTATTTTCCGGGAAAGGAAAAAGAACTTTCAGGAGTGTTAAACGGAGAAAAAGCAACAGAACCACTTTATTGGACGGGCGATCAAAAACAGTTTACTGAAATATTCCGAAGGTTGAAATTTAACGGGAAACTGTTAAACCAATCCACAGAAATAAAGGATTGGTTATGTTTTAATTTCATTTACCAATTCAGAAGGGGAGCCGTAAAAGAGCAAAGGCCGTTCAACCCTTCAACAATTCATGATTTTCTTACTAAATATAAAGGTGATCTGGCCAGAAACAAGCGGGTAAAAACTTTTGATTGGTTGGAATATATAAGCCACGAACAAAACTTAGACGATAAGAAATGAAAATACAATACCCCTTTCAATCTTTGGGTATTGCAAGGGGTATGTTTCAAATTGTTGCTTTGTTGCCGTAACCAAAGTATGGCAATATGGAAAATCCAAACCAACCCACCTTTGACCGCTTACCCCTTGCGGTTGAACAGTTAAATCAAAAGTTTGACTACCTTTTAAAACTACTCAAAACCGGGGAACCCCAACAACAGGCCGAACTTTTAAACGTACCCGAAGCCGCCAAATTTTTGAACCTGGCAATTCCGACCGTTTACAGCATGGTTAGCCGGGGAGAATTACCATTTTTTAAGCCTAAAGGAACCAAAAGGCTTTATTTCAAAAGAAGCTTATTGATTGAATGGATTCAGTCCGGGCGAAAGCTTACCAATGAAGAACGTAAGGAACAAGCGGCAAAACATTTAAAAGCACCCAAAAGAAAGGAGGGCTAAACCATGGCAGAAAACCGCACGATCAGCCCCCCTTTGCAATTCGGACAGGCCAAAGATAAAAAAAATGTAATTAATTCCAGTGTTGGAACCCGGTTATTTTTAGAGAAAGGGGGGCAAACATGGAAAATTTAACCTTAACCCCGGCCAATGCAGATTTAGGGAACCCGGCCACATTAATAAACCACGTTGAGAACCTGAAACAAACTACTTTGCAGCTTATTGAAAATAAAGGGTTGTTGACTGTTAAGCCAGCAAATAAATGGATTCAGGAAGCGAAAAACAGGCCTAAACCCCAAATGTTATTTGGTGAATTTTGGTTTGAAAATGAACTTTGCATTTTATTTGCTGATACCAATCAAGGCAAATCTATTTTAGCCGTTCAAATCGGTAACAGCATAAGTAAGGCCGAACCAATACCCGGATTCCGATTAGAGGCGAAAAAACAACCAGTCTTATTTTGTGATTTTGAGCTATCAGATAAGCAGTTTGAAAGTCGATATTCCATTGACTTTAAAAGCCATTATATTTTTGATCAGACTTTTTTAAGGATTGAAATAAACCCTGATGCAACCATACCCGAAAAATTAACCTTTGATGAGTTTCTAAACCAGTCATTGGAACAAAGTATTATTGAAACAGGGGCAAAGATTGTAATTGTTGACAATTTGACCTATTTAAGGAGTGCAACCGAAACCGCTAAAGATGCTTTGCCGCTAATGAAAAGCCTTAAACAGCTCAAAAGTAAACATGGTTTATCTATTTTGGCATTGGCACACACTCCCAAACGGGATTTGTCTAAGCCGTTAACCAGAAATGATTTACAAGGCTCAAAGATGCTTATTAATTTTTGTGATAGCAGTTTTGCTATTGGAGAAAGCCAGCAGGATAAAAATTTACGTTACCTGAAACAAATTAAAGCCAGATCGACTGAAATAATATTTGATTCAGAGAATGTTTGTATTTGTCAAATATCAAAGCCAGAAAACTTTTTACAGTTTGAATTTTTGAGTTTTGGAGATGAAAGGAACCATTTAAGACAGCAAACGGAAACTGACCGGGCAAACCTACATGAAAAGGTTTTGGAATTAAACCAGTCCGGGAAAAGTTACCGGGAAATTGGAGCTGAATTAAATATTTCGCATACTAAGGTAGGCCGGATTTTAAAGAGCAAGTAAAATGCAAAAACCTTTCATTTGTTAAAATCATGGAAGCCAATAGACCAACTGTAACACACTGTAACACCTGTAACACCTGTAACACCTGTTACAGTGTTACACCTGTTACAATACAAATTCAAATAGCTGAAAATAAATACTTTAGATTGGTTTTTATTTTGTCATTCCGTTACACTGTAACACTTTTGGAGTGTTACACCCTGTTACAGTTTACATAAAAATCTAACCGACCAACCCAGCGTTTACCAAATTACAAAATGAGTTTACCAATGAATGAATTTAGGTTTATACTTGAAAAAGGGAGTAAAAAACACTTTTGCCCCGGTTGTGGTAAAAAACGATTTGTCCGGTATATTGACACCCAAAACAAAGAATATTTGCCGGAAATTTACGGGCGTTGCGATCGGGAGGCTGATTGTTGTTATTGGTTGAACCCCTATAGATCGGAACCGCTAAAACCTATGAACTTTCAATAAAGAGCTTGAAAAATTATTGTAATCAAGAAAGTATAAGTTTTGCAACTGTTACTGTTCAATGGCTGAAAGATTATGAAAAATATATGATTTTATCTGAAAATAAAAGCCAAACAACCGTTGGGATATATTTAAGGAACTTAAGAACCATTTTTAATAATGCTATTGAAGATAAAGTTATAAACTCCGATCATTACCCCTTTGGCCGAAGGAAATATAGCATACCGGCCAGTAAGTCTACTAAAAAGGCATTGTCAAGGGAGCAGTTAAAGAAGCTTTGGGAAGAGCAACCTCTAACCGCTGACCAACAAAAGGCAAAGGATTTTTGGTTTTTCTCTTTTTACTGCAATGGAATGAACCTTGCCGATATTTTAAACCTGCAATTTAAGAACCTGACAGAAGAAACCCTTACATTTTTCAGAGCCAAAACTGCACATACCAACAGGGAGCAAACCCCGGTTTTGGTTTATCTGAACAGTTTTACAAAGCAAGTCATTAATAAATATGGAGTAACCCCGGCAAATCCGGAAACCTATATTTTTCCAATTATTGACCGGAAGGCAAGCCCAGAAGCCCAGCTAAAACAGCGTTTAAATTTTATCAGATTTATAAATCAGCATTTTTCAAAGTTTGCCAAAACTAACGGGATTAGCCATGTTTCAACCTATTACGCAAGACATAGTTTTGCAACGGCAGCTATCAGAAACGGGGCAAGTATGGAAGCTGTTAGCGAAGCATTGGCGCATTCAAACCTACAAACAACAAAAACTTATTTTGCCGGGTTTGAAGATGAGGCTAAAAAGCAAATGGCCGCTAATCTATTGAAGTTTTAAATTTTTTGAAAAGCAATATTGGACATGGAAAAGGAATTTTGGAGCTATTTTAACTATTTAATCTTTGACCTACCAGAGGTTAAAGAGCACATGGATTTGATATTTTATTTGAGAGACAGAAAAACCGAGTACATTAAAGAAATTATTGTTAAAGACTTGAACGCAGGGCGAGCTTATGTTTTTGACAACTTAAGAACAGCCAATGAAAGATTAAATTACATTGATTATTTAAGAGAATTAAACCCCGGAAACAGAGGTTTAGTTTCGGTGCAATGTGATCTGAATTATTTTGTTGATGACCTTATTAGTGTATTGTTTTATTACAGCCCGGAGGATTTAAAAAATGAAGAAATTCGGCATATTGCAAGAAAACATTGTACAGTACAGGTTTATGAAATTTATTTTGAAGGGTTTTTAATAGATGATGAACAACCAAAAAACTCTATAACTTTTGACAGCTCCGAAACACTGGAAAAGGTTTTTGATTCCTTAAAAGGCTATTTTCCGGGAAAGGAAAAAGAACTTTCAGGAGTGTTAAACGGAGAAAAAGCAACAGAACCACTTTATTGGACGGGCGATCAAAAACAGTTTACTGAAATATTCCGAAGGTTGAAATTTAACGGGAAACTGTTAAACCAATCCACAGAAATAAAGGATTGGTTATGTTTTAATTTCATTTACCAATTCAGAAGGGGAGCCGTAAAAGAGCAAAGGCCGTTCAACCCTTCAACAATTCATGATTTTCTTACTAAATATAAAGGTGATCTGGCCAGAAACAAGCGGGTAAAAACTTTTGATTGGTTGGAATATATAAGCCACGAACAAAACTTAGACGATAAGAAATGAAAATACAATACCCCTTTCAATCTTTGGGTATTGCAAGGGGTATGTTTCAAATTGTTGCTTTGTTGCCGTAACCAAAGTATGGCAATATGGAAAATCCAAACCAACCCACCTTTGACCGCTTACCCCTTGCGGTTGAACAGTTAAATCAAAAGTTTGACTACCTTTTAAAACTACTCAAAACCGGGGAACCCCAACAACAGGCCGAACTTTTAAACGTACCCGAAGCCGCCAAATTTTTGAACCTGGCAATTCCGACCGTTTACAGCATGGTTAGCCGGGGAGAATTACCATTTTTTAAGCCTAAAGGAACCAAAAGGCTTTATTTCAAAAGAAGCTTATTGATTGAATGGATTCAGTCCGGGCGAAAGCTTACCAATGAAGAACGTAAGGAACAAGCGGCAAAACATTTAAAAGCACCCAAAAGAAAGGAGGGCTAAACCATGGCAGAAAACCGCACGATCAGCCCCCCTTTGCAATTCGGACAGGCCAAAGATAAAAAAAATGTAATTAATTCCAGTGTTGGAACCCGGTTATTTTTAGAGAAAGGGGGGCAAACATGGAAAATTTAACCTTAACCCCGGCCAATGCAGATTTAGGGAACCCGGCCACATTAATAAACCACGTTGAGAACCTGAAACAAACTACTTTGCAGCTTATTGAAAATAAAGGGTTGTTGACTGTTAAGCCAGCAAATAAATGGATTCAGGAAGCGAAAAACAGGCCTAAACCCCAAATGTTATTTGGTGAATTTTGGTTTGAAAATGAACTTTGCATTTTATTTGCTGATACCAATCAAGGCAAATCTATTTTAGCCGTTCAAATCGGTAACAGCATAAGTAAGGCCGAACCAATACCCGGATTCCGATTAGAGGCGAAAAAACAACCAGTCTTATTTTGTGATTTTGAGCTATCAGATAAGCAGTTTGAAAGTCGATATTCCATTGACTTTAAAAGCCATTATATTTTTGATCAGACTTTTTTAAGGATTGAAATAAACCCTGATGCAACCATACCCGAAAAATTAACCTTTGATGAGTTTCTAAACCAGTCATTGGAACAAAGTATTATTGAAACAGGGGCAAAGATTGTAATTGTTGACAATTTGACCTATTTAAGGAGTGCAACCGAAACCGCTAAAGATGCTTTGCCGCTAATGAAAAGCCTTAAACAGCTCAAAAGTAAACATGGTTTATCTATTTTGGCATTGGCACACACTCCCAAACGGGATTTGTCTAAGCCGTTAACCAGAAATGATTTACAAGGCTCAAAGATGCTTATTAATTTTTGTGATAGCAGTTTTGCTATTGGAGAAAGCCAGCAGGATAAAAATTTACGTTACCTGAAACAAATTAAAGCCAGATCGACTGAAATAATATTTGATTCAGAGAATGTTTGTATTTGTCAAATATCAAAGCCAGAAAACTTTTTACAGTTTGAATTTTTGAGTTTTGGAGATGAAAGGAACCATTTAAGACAGCAAACGGAAACTGACCGGGCAAACCTACATGAAAAGGTTTTGGAATTAAACCAGTCCGGGAAAAGTTACCGGGAAATTGGAGCTGAATTAAATATTTCGCATACTAAGGTAGGCCGGATTTTAAAGAGCAAGTAAAATGCAAAAACCTTTCATTTGTTAAAATCATGGAAGCCAATAGACCAACTGTAACACACTGTAACACCTGTAACACCTGTAACACCTGTTACAGTGTTACACCTGTTACAATACAAATTCAAATAGCTGAAAATAAATACTTTAGATTGGTTTTTATTTTGTCATTCCGTTACACTGTAACACTTTTGGAGTGTTACACCCTGTTACAGTTTACATAAAAATCTAACCGACCAACCCAGCGTTTACCAAATTACAAAATGAGTTTACCAATGAATGAATTTAGGTTTATACTTGAAAAAGGGAGTAAAAAACACTTTTGCCCCGGTTGTGGTAAAAAACGATTTGTCCGGTATATTGACACCCAAAACAAAGAATATTTGCCGGAAATTTACGGGCGTTGCGATCGGGAGGCTGATTGTTGTTATTGGTTGAACCCCTATAAAAACGGGTATTCAAAAATGATTTGGCAACAGGAAAACGGGCAAGGGAGTAACACAATAACCCCAGCCCCCCAGCCTGCAAGGGAACCAGCCCCAAAACAGGAGACTGTATTTATTCCGGTTGAAATATTACAAGCAACCCTGAAGGGCTACGACCAGAATACATTTATTCAAAACCTGTTAAGCCGGATTAAATACCCTTTGCCAAATAATGAAATTCAAAGAGTTATTAAGCTTTATCAGATCGGAACCATTACAAAAGGAACCCGGAGGGGTGCAACTTGCTTTCCTTTCATTGATAAGGCCGGAAATATCCGGGCTATTCAGGTTAAACAGTTTGATAATTCAAACCATACCACAGGAACGGATTTTTTACATTCCATAATTGAAAGGCATTATCAGGAAACCAAAACCCCTTTGCCGGAATGGTTAACCAAATACCTTTTGAATGAAAAAAAAGTAAGTAGTTTATTCGGGGAACAGCTTTTAAATTTATTTCCACTTAACCCGGTTGCATTGGTTGAAGCTCCAAAGACAGCCATTTATGGAACCCTTTATTTTGGATTTCCTGAAAGCCAGGCTAACTTACTTTGGTTAGCAGTTTACAACCTTTCGAGCCTGAATTTTGATAAATGTAAGCCACTGGCCGGGCGGGTTGTTGTTTTGTTTCCTGATTTATCAGAAACCGGAAAAGCTTTTGAGCTTTGGGGGAACCGGGCGAAGGAACTTGAAAAGCAAATACCCGGAACCCGGTTTATTGTTTCTGATCTATTGGAAAAAAACGCAAATGAAGCCGACCGGAAAAGCGGTTTTGATTTGGCCGATTACCTGATAAAGTTTGATTACAGGTTATTCAGGGGAGGCCAAAGCCAGGTTAAAGATGTTTTAAAAGCTGAAAAAATACGGGAAATAATTATCCGGCAATTTACTGAAAGGTTTGATCCGGGCGCATGGCTTAACCCGGATAAAAATTCAGAACAAATATTTTCTGAATTAGTGATTTTGGCCAATGATTGTAAAATTCATTATGGCCTTGAAATAAGCCCAGATGAGTATTATAACACACTTAAAAACCTTAAAAATGAAAACTAAAGAAAAAATTAAACGGGTTGGAAAATTAACTATTGGAAAAATGGTTGTCATTCGAACAGTAATTGATTTTCTGGATTATAGAGCCGGGAATGAAAAGGTTATTTACATAGATGAAAGGTTTGTAGGGGTGATTGATTTATACCAAAACTACAAACGCAGAGGCTTTTTTTTATTCAGGGAACCGACTATTTTAGAAAAAGAATTTTGTTTTTGGGTTTTGGACACATTTAATTCACCGGTTGCAGATTTGGTCTTATTGCCTTCGTATATAGCTTTTAAAAACGGGGATATAAACCCAGATTTAAAGTCAAATAATCCCTAAAATGAAAACTTTTATAACTTTCAAAGAATATCCGGAATTAGTACAAACCTTTGTTAATGAACAGGATATTTCAGAAACAACCCGAAAAGTTTACAGCCGGGGGGTTAAATATTTTTTCAATTGGCTTTGGTTTAAATATCCAAATCAAAAAGGAGTATTTGCCCCAAAGATCGGGGATTGTGTGCAATACAAAGCCGAACTGATTGAAAAGGATTATAGCCCGCACACAGTTGAAAGCTATATAACAAGCCTTCAAAAATTCTTTAAATGGACAGCCGAAAGCGATATTTATAAGAATATTGCAGCAACTATAAAGCACACAAAGAGGCCGAAGGGATTTGCTAAAATTCCATTAACAGCCGATCAGGTTAGAACGCTTTATAATTCAATAAGCGGGAAAAGCATTATTGATTTAAGGGATATTTGCATTATCAGACTAATGGTTGAAAATGGTTTAAGGGCTATTGAAATAAGCCGTTTAAGTATTCAGGATTTTAAAGAAACCGATAATTCAATTTTAATTCATTCAAAGGGAGCAAAGAAGCCACAGGATATTTCATTCATAACCGAAAAGACAAAAGCAGCATTGATCAAATACCTTAAGAAAACAAACAGTTATTTTAATGAAGTAAGCCCGGTAAAAAGAAAGAGTTATAAAAAAGAACAGAAACTTTTAAACCTGATTACTGAAAAGCCAGCCCGATTAAAATTAAGCGATCGGGAACCAATGTTTAAAACAATGCACCGGGCAAGGAAACAGGCCAACAGGTTAAGCCCAACCGATGTTTCAATTATAACTGCCAGACGATTACAGGCCGCCGGGCTTAAGTCCGAAGGGATTAGCGGCCATAGCTTAAGGCATACAACAGCCGCTTTATTAGTCCGGGATAAAAAAGATATGTTATTGATTAAAAGCCACATGAGACACAAAAGCTATGCAGTTACCGAGATTTATACAGCCTACATTGAAAAAGAATTAGCAAAACAGCAAAAAACAGCCGAAACCATTCAAAATATCATTGATACCTGATTTATCATGTACTTACATGGTATATCCGTTTTAGGCTAAATTCCTTCATTTGGAGTGAATATTTAACCCTGATTTGATTTGTACATTTATATTCCGAACCAGCTTTATAAAATTGTATTTGCCTGAAATTCAGCCAGTAAAAATATTCCCCGGAGGGGGGGTAAATTCTTTAACACCTATGGAAATATAATCGACTCCCCAGCTTCATTTTTACACGTGCATATTACAGCTTTTTAGTAAAACTATGGTTAATCTGAAATAATACTAAAATTGATTCCGGGAACCTTAAAAATTATTTCAAAATAACCCCACACCCGGAAGGGGTAAATTTATCTTAAAAGAAGTTTTGAGGGCTGTTTGTATGCAAATCGTATGCAAATAAAAAAAGGCTAAAACGGAAAACCGTTGTAACCCTTTGGTTTTGAAGTCTCCCCGGAAGGACTCGAACCTTCGACCCAATGATTAAGAGTCATTTGCTCTACCAACTGAGCTACGGAGAGGTTTTGACGGTGCAAATATACCATACTTTTTTTGTCGGATATGCAAAAAAAGCAAAAAAAAAGAGCCTTCCATTGAATAAGAAGACTCTTTTATAAATAGAATTGGTTTTACAGGCTTTTAACCTCGGTGACCAACTTTTGAAGACTGGCCTTGGCATCGCCAAACAGCATACTGTTTTTTGGGTGATAGAACAGATTATTTGGAATGGCAGCATAGCCGGCAGCCATACTACGTTTCATTACAATAACATTTTTTGCATCCAGTACTTTTATAATAGGCATACCATAAATCGGACTGCCGGGATCATCTTCAGCGGCTGGATTGACCACATCATTGGCACCAATTACGATCACTACGTCCGTATTGGGCATCTCATTGTTGGCTTCATCCATTTCAACGAGCTTATCGTATGGCACATCGGCTTCGGCCAAAAGCACATTCATATGACCTGGCATGCGCCCGGCAACCGGGTGTATAGCATATTTTACTTCTACGCCTTTAGCCGCAAGCAGTGTATCCAACTCATGGCAAAGATGCTGAGCCTGAGCTACCGCCAGTCCATAACCGGGAACGATATATACCTTCTGTGAGTAGCTCAACAGAACGGCAGCATCACTCAATGAAATTTCTTTTACCGTTTTATCACCATCTCCTGCGGCCCCGGCAGCACTGCCGCCAAATGATCCAATGATTACATTGAGCAGTGAACGATTCATTGCCTTGCACATCAGCATGGTTAAAATCATGCCGGCTGCACCAACCAATATACCACCAAGAATCATGGCCTGATTTCCGTAAATGAACCCGGCCATGGCTGCCGCAATACCCGTTAAGGCGTTTAGCAGGGAGATAACTACCGGCATATCGGCTCCACCAATAGGCATGACAAACATCACTCCATAAATCAACGATAAGAGGGTGAGTATGTAAATTGCCCACATCAGATCAGTGGGAGGATTGGGGGAAATGATGATGTATACACTAAGCGCTATGGTTAACACCAGTAAAAACAGATTGAGGTAGGTCATAAAAGGCTTCATAATGTCGCCCACCCTTCCGTCGAGTTTGCCCCAGGCAATCACACTGCCGCTAAAAGCAATGGCACCGATAACCAAACCGAGTACGGTAACTAAAATTGAACCGGTATCACCGGCAATGGCATTGGGATATTCCAGCAATGCGACCAGCATAGAAGCAGCTCCGCCGGAAGCATTGAATAAGGAAACCAGTTGAGGCATAGCGGTCATCTTAACCTTGCGGGCTATAATCCACCCCAGTGCTGAGCCTATGCCGATAAAGAGTATGATTACCCACATATTCATCATCGGAATTCCTCCACCGCTGCTGTTTTTGTGAAGAAGCAGGGTTGTAATCATGGCCAGACCCATTCCAGAGGCTGCCCAAAGGTTACCACGACGGGCAGTGGCGGGGTGAGAAAGTAATTTCAAGCCAAACACAAACAAAAGTGCGGCGATCAGGTAGCTCAATTCAAGCAGTGAGTCTCCAATGGTAAAATCCATTCCGTTTATTGTTCCTAAAATTTTATCCATAACGGCTTACTTTTTTTTCTTTTTAAACATTTCGAGCATCCTGTCGGTAATGGCAAATCCGCCAACCACATTTAAAGTACCAAAAATCAGGGCTAAAATTCCCAATACAAGGTTTACGGAAAAGCTGGTCAGGTCGGCATGACCCACCAGAATGATTCCACCAATGATAATTACACCACTAATTGCATTTGCACCCGACATCAGCGGGGTGTGCAGCACAGCGGGAACGTGCGATATTACTTCTATCCCTAAAAAAATGGAAAGGGCGATGATGAATATCTCTTCTTTGTACTCAAAGAATAATGTCAGTGCTTGTTCCATAGCTTTAATTTTTTTCGATGATTGTTTTCACTCTTTCGTTGTATACTTCACCTTTGTGAGTGATGCAGGTTCCTTTTACGATATCGTCTTCGAAATTCAGATTCAGCTCGCCTTGCTTACCGATAATGAGTTTCATGAAATTGAGTACGTTCTTGCCAAACATCCGGCTGGCATCCAAAGGTTTCTGTGCCGGATAATTTGATTGGCCGATAACGGTAACACCTTGATGAACAATCGTTTGATTGTCTTTCGTTAATTCACAGTTACCACCGCTCGAAGCAGCCAGGTCGATAATGACCGAGCCTCTCTTCATGGATTCCACGGCATGGGTGGGCAGCAGAAGAGGCGCCCTTTTTCCTGGAATCTGGGCTGTGCATATCACCACATTGGCTTTGGCAGCATGCTCGTTGATGGCCTGCTGTTGCTTCTTTTTGAATTCTTCGGTCTGTTCTACGGCATACCCGCCGGCAGCTTTGTCCTCGGTAGCACCTTCTACTTCCACAAACTTCCCACCCAGACTCATTACTTCCTCTTTAACGGCTGACCGGACATCGAAAACCTGTACCTGTGCACCGAGTTTTCTTGAAGTGGCTATGGCTTGCAATCCGGCTACTCCGGCTCCCAAAATCAATACATTGGCCGGACGAATGGTGCCGGCGGCAGTCATGAACATAGGGAAGAATGTAGGTAATTTCATTGCTGCCTCAAGCACAGCCATATAACCCGATACAGTAGCCATAGAGGAAAGTATATCCATAGCTTGTGCACGCGTGGTTCGCGGAATAAGGTCGAGACTGAATGTAGTAAGGCCCTGGCCCAGGAAAGTTTTTACCAGCCCGGTTTCCCATAGCGGATTAAATGCACTGATCCAGACCTGCGAATTTTTGATTTTCGCAACATCGCCTTCTGCAGGTGGCTGAATCTGCAACAATACTTCTGCCAGATCAAACACCTCCGGTCGTGAAACTAATTTAGCTCCAATAGCCTGATATTCTTCGTCTTCCGCAAATGCGGATGCCCCTGCACCCTTTTCTACCAAAACCTCTACCTTTAAGTCGATAAAAGCTTTTACGGTTTCAGGGAGCAATGCCACACGGGTTTCGGTACCGTGTTCCTTTAGTAAACCTAAAATCATATGTTCCAGATTGATTTTGAAGTGAATTTTGGGTGCAAAGCTAATCAAAAAAAATTCTCCCCGATTATTCTCTCTATGGCACCAATCATTTTTTGTGAAAAATTATTGAACGGATAATGGTGTCCGCTGCTGTTTGGCTCAAATCCCAAAATAAAGTCCTACTTTTGCCTCAAATGTGCTTACATGAAAACATCAAAATACAATCCCGAAGATAAACCTGAAAATTCAGCTTTGAAGGTACAGGAAGGCATAGAGCAACCCTCTTCGCTAAATCCACATGCCATTAAACGTTTTAAAAAGATGCGCACTGCCCTGCTCAGTGTAGATGAATATGTGGCCGGCATCCGCGCTCCGGATATTACCATACTCAGTAAAGCCATAACCCTGGTTGAGAGTTCATTGCCTGATCATCAGGCCATTGCCCGGCAGTTGATACAGGCTTGTCTTCCTTTTGCAGGAAATTCTGTACGTATTGGCATTACCGGCGTGCCGGGAGCTGGCAAAAGCACCTTTATTGAAGCCTTTGGGATGCATCTGTTGAGCAAAGGCCATCGACTGGCCGTACTAGCGATTGATCCAAGCAGCAGCCGTTCCAGGGGAAGCATCCTGGGCGATAAAACCCGGATGGAAGAGCTCTCAGCTCAGGCCAATGCCTATATCCGGCCTTCTCCTTCGGCCGGAAGCCTGGGCGGCGTGGCACGAAAAACCCGCGAAATCATTATTTTATGTGAAGCAGCCGGGTTTGATACCATTTTTGTTGAAACGGTAGGTGTAGGACAATCCGAAACCGCTGTTCATTCAATGGTTGACTTTTTCCTTTTGCTGATGATCTCAGGAGCAGGGGATGAATTGCAGGGCATCAAACGGGGTATTATGGAAATGGCCGACGCCATTGCCGTTAATAAGGCAGATGGTGATAATAAAACGAAGGCAGAGATCGCTCAGAGGCAAATTAAAAATGCGCTTCACCTTTTTCCACCCACCGAATCGGGCTGGATTCCCGAAGTAAAAACATGCTCTGCTCTTACCCATGATGGGATTGCAGAAGTTTGGGAAATGACGGAAAGATATCTTCGTTTTGTTAAGGAAAATAACTATTTCGCTCACAAACGTCAACAGCAGGCATGGCAGATTATGCTCGATTATGTAGATGGCCGGCTGCACGAGAGGTTTTATAACCATCCGGTAATAAAGCGGGAGCTGCTTAGCTATAAAAATAAGATACAGGAGGGAACCATCAGCCCCTATCAGGCAGGGGCCGATTTGCTCGATGTGTATGATGCTACTAAATAATAGTTATCCGGCAGCTAAAGAAAATCGTTATAATAAGTAACCAGTTTGCGGTAAAGATGTACCCGGTCGAGGCCTCTCACATTGTGCTCATGGGTAGGATAAACAAAGTAATCTACCTGCTTTTTATTTTCAATGCATTGATTCAGGAATTCGAGGCTGTTTTGCCAAACCACTGTATTGTCCTGTGCCCCGTGAATGATAAGCAGTTTCCCTTCCAGTCCGTCCGTTGCATTGAGCAGGGAAGCGTTTTTGTAACCTTCGGGGTTCTGCTCCGGAGTATCCATATAACGCTCTCCATACATCACTTCATAGAATTTCCAGTCAGTAACCGGGCCACCTGCGGTGGCTACTTTAAATAGTCCCGGATTTTTTAGTTTCAGGGTAAGCGACATAAATCCGCCATAACTCCATCCATCCACAGCCAGCCGCGCAGTATCTACCCACTGGAGTGATTTGAGGTAATTTACGCCGGTTAACTGATCGGCCATCTCCTGAACTCCCAGATTCCGATGAATTACACTCTCAAACTCAAACCCGCGGTTGGCCGTGCCATGATTGTCGAGGGTAAATACAGCGTATCCCCTTTGCGCCAGATAATGCATGAAAAGTCCGGCTCCGTTCAGCCAGTCTCCTGAAACAAGCTGAGAATGGGGCCCACCATACACATATATTATTACAGGATATTTTTTTGTTGCATCAAAATTCGCAGGTTTAATCAACCGGCAGTATAAATCGTCACCAAGATCCGATTTAAGGGTGAGAATGGAAGTTTCACCAAGAGCATAGTCTTTTAGGGGATTTGTGTCCTTGTTCAGGGTGAGCATGGCATATCCTTTCGTGTCCAGAATGTCTGTTTGTGTAGCGATCTGGGGGTTGCTAAACGTAGTTGCAATAAATTTTCCATCACCACTGATAAGCGCCTGATGTGTGCCGGAAGTTTTACTTAACTTATGGCTTTTACCCGATTTAATGTCAAGGTAATAAAGTTGCTTATCCAATGGATTGCCCTTAGTTGAAGTATAAAATATTCCCTTGTTGTTTTTGCTGAATCCATCCACAGAAGTAACTACCCAACTGCCGGAAGTGAGTTGTTTCTCCAGTGTTCCGTCTTCCATATATAGATAAATATGGTTGAAACCATCACGCTGACTTTGCCATATAAAATGCGTGGCATCTCCCGGCAGAAATTCCATGGGATGTTGTGGTTCCACATAGCGGGCGTTCTTTTCTTCAAAAAGTGTTTGAATAAACTTACCGGTTGCAGCATCGTATTTATTGAGCAATAAGTGATTTTGATCACGGTTTAACTCAGCAATAAATACTGATTTTTCATCCGGGCTCCAGGCTATATTGGTAAGATAATGATCATCCGGGCCGGGTGTTTGCATAAATACAATTTCCCCATTGACCGGATTAAATACACCCAGGGTAACCTGATGGCTGGTCATACCCGCCATTGGATACCGGAAATAATTTACTTCAGCTATGCGTCCGGTAACATCCACCAGAGGATATTCAGTAACCATGGTTTCGTCCATGCGGTAAAATGCCAGCAAATTGCCTTTTGGTGACCAAAATATACCTTTGTTGATGCCAAATTCATTGCGATGAACAGACTGTCCGCTTACGATGCCTTTATTTTCGTCACTGCTCACGGCTTTTTGAATTTTACCATCATTTACATAGAGGTTATTGTCAATGGTATAAGCAATATAACGGGCATCTGGTGAATGTTCAATATTTTCAGCCTTTTCGGGAAGGGTAAAGGTTTTGGTAGCCTGTCTGGTGGAAAAGTTATAAGCATAATAATCCATTCCGATGTTAAAATGCAATGACTCTGAATCCTTCCAGGTGACCCATGGAAGCCGCTTCAACCCCTTTTCCGGTTGCAGCAGCGCATTCAGTGTGCCTGCTTTCAGTAAAGTATCGGGCTTTTTTCCTGAAACGTACTGTCCCACCAGGGCAGTAGCAGTTTGCCAGGTAATCATGTCGGTGTCGCCTCTCCATTGCAGGTTCCATAAACCTGACGGGTAAAGGCTACGATTGCTGGCAATTTCTTCCAGTTCAAATGTTTTATGCTGAGCCAGACCAGAACCTGCCATCAGCACAGCAATGAGGATAATGATTAATTTACGCATATTGTAAGTGATTTTTAAAGTTGAACATTCAGCATTCACTAAGGGCCTGAGTAATTGATTTGATGATACCGGGATCCTTTTCTACGGCATTGCCTATCACAATGACATCTGCACCTGCCCGGGCACTTTCAGCGGCCTTTTCGGGAGTACGAATGCCGCCTCCCACAATAAGAGGTATATCAATGCTTTGTTTTACATGTGAAATCATACTTACCGAAATGGGATTGATGGCTCCGCTGCCTGCATCCATATATATGATCCGGAGACCCAACATTTCGCCCGCCATGGCAGTACACATGGCAATATCATCTTTATCGGCAGGAATAGGATCGGAATTACTCATGTAAGATACGGCAGTTGGCCGACCGCTCTCAATGAGCATATACCCGGTAGGAATGACCTGTAAATTGCTCATTTTAAGGTAAGGAGCCGAAACCACGTGGCGGCCGATCAGCATTTCAGCGTTGCGTCCGGAGATAAGCGACAGGAACAGGATCGCATCGGCTTTCCAGCTCATCTGCAGGGTGTTGCCCGGAAATAATATCGTGGGTAAGCCCGCAACCTGCTTAAGTAGTTTAATACAGTCGTCCAGTTGGTTATTAATCAGCAGACTGCCTCCTACAAAGAAATAATCTACTCCGCTCAGGGCAGCCATTTCAGCCATTTTGCCCAATGATTTCAGATCGGCTTTATCGGGATCAACCAGTATGGCGAGTTGTTTTTTGCCTGTTGCCATCCGTTGATTCATCGTATCATATATCTGCATGTCGAAAGATTTACATTCAGGCTGCAATGATACAGAAATCTACAATAGCTTGTATGGCTGATTGCTGAATAGTAATGCTTTTTTTTATTAAACCATAAGTCTGTTACTTTATTAAGATTAGTCTTAAAATACCTCATTTTTCAGGTATTATTCCTATCTTTGCAGGCCCAAATTCCATATAACCTAAAACAAATGAAAAGTACTGTGACCGAATTACTTCCTTATAAAATTAAAGACATTACACTTGCTGACTTTGGCCGCAAGGAAATTGAAATTGCTGAAAAAGAAATGCCCGGCCTTATGGCGATACGTCGCAAATATGCGAACGATCAGCCGTTAAAAGGAGCCAGGATTACAGGCTCTTTGCATATGACCATCCAAACGGCCGTACTTATAGAGACACTTACTGCTTTAGGTGCTGACGTAAGATGGGCAAGTTGCAATATATTTTCCACCCAGGATCATGCTGCTGCTGCCATTGCGGCTGCAGGTATTCCGGTATTTGCCTGGAAAGGCGAAACGCTTGAAGAATACTGGTGGTGTACGCTTCAGGCATTGTCTTTCCCCGAAGGAAAAGGCCCCAACCTTATCGTTGATGATGGGGGAGATGCCACCCTGATGGTGCATAAAGGATATGCCATAGAAAAAAATCCCGATTTGCTGAATGTAAAGACTGAAAACTCAGAAGAGAAAGCATTGCTGAAAAATCTTAGTGATGCTTTTATGGAAGACAAGCAACAATGGCACCGGGCTGTAAAAGACCTCAAAGGTGTTTCTGAAGAAACCACCACGGGGGTGCACCGCTTATATCAAATGATGCATGCTGGTGAATTGCTTTTTCCGGCCATTAATGTGAATGATTCAGTTACCAAATCAAAGTTTGATAATCTTTACGGTTGCCATGAATCATTGGCCGATGGCATCAAGCGCGCCACCGATGTAATGATTGCCGGTAAAGTGGCTGTTGTACTTGGTTTTGGCGATGTAGGTAAAGGTTGTGCCCGTTCAATGCGCTCCTATGGTGCCCGCGTTATTGTTACCGAAATCGATCCCATATGTGCATTGCAGGCTGCAATGGAAGGATTTGAAGTGTCAACCATTGAAGAAGCCATTAAAGAAGGGAATATCTATATTACTGCAACAGGTAACCGCGACGTGATTACCCTGGAGCATATGCGTGCCATGAAAGATCAAAGTATAGTGTGTAATATTGGTCACTTTGACAATGAGATACAGGTAGAGCCACTGTTTAAAGCCGGCAACGTGGAGCATACAAATATTAAACCTCAGGTGGATAAGTTTACTTTTGAAAAAGGCAATGCCATTTTCCTGCTTGCCGAAGGCCGCCTGGTGAATCTGGGCTGTGCTACCGGACATCCCTCCTTTGTGATGAGCAACTCCTTCTCCAATCAGGTTTTGGCCCAGCTTGATTTGTGGCAGCATGATTACGACATAGATGTATATCGTTTGTCCAAGCAGCTAGACGAAGAAGTTGCCCGCCTGCACCTGGAGCAAATTGGAGTAAAGCTTACCAAACTAACGCCTGAACAGTCAGCTTACATCGGTGTGCCCATTGAAGGACCATATAAACCCGATCACTACAGGTACTAAACGATTTTAATTTCAAAAAAAGCCAATTGGGGCGGACGCGATAATCAAATCCTTGTCCGCCCTTTTTTTATACTGATATTTTCTTCCTCAGTGAATAAGGGCCTGGTGAAGAAATAATATGACATTGTATACCAGTAGGGTATAAGGCTATTATTTGTGCGGTATTGTAAATTTTCCTCCTAAAAGGTACATATTCCATGCTTATGTATTACATTGCTCCCGCCTGCATGCGGGAAGACTGCAACTTGTTATCAAATATTTATACTTCTATAAAGGGTTGTGATTTTTTCAGCAGGCCAAAAAAATTACCTTTTGTTGCACAGGTAATTGCCCAAAGCCCTTGCAATCTCAAAATTCTTTCTAATTTTACCCTCTAAATCACTTACTCCTTTCAAATGATAGTTCGATTTTTAGCAGTGTTCTGCTTTGCAGCGTTTCAATTAGTTTCTTTTGCTCAGGTACAACCGGGCGATCCCTGGTTTGGCGAAAGCTGCACCAGCATTATGGTGGGCAAAAATGCATCCACCGACGGTTCAGTAATGACCGCTCACACCTGCGATGGCAATTACCGCACCTGGGTGCGCATGGAACCGGCCGCCGATCACGCCGACACTGCCATGCACATTGTGTATAAAGGCACCCTGCATACCGAAACTCCTGACGATATGCGTAAACTAAAGGTAGCCGGGCGCATTCCTCAGGCAAAACACACTTATGCCTATCTGAATACCGCCTATCCGTCACTCAATGAAAAACAACTTGCTATGGGCGAAGCCACTTTCGTGGGCCCGGATACTCTGGTAAATAAAAGTGGGATGTTTCTGGTGGAAGAACTCCAAAGAGTAGCCCTGCAGCGGTGCGATAATGCCCGCGATGCCATTCGCCTGATTGGCAGTCTGATAAAAGAATATGGTTTTGGTGATTATGGCGAATGTATCACCATTGCCGATCCAAAGGAGGTGTGGCAAATGGAAATTCTCGGCGAAGGCCCTGAAAAAATTGGCGGCGTGTGGGCGGCACAGCGTATTCCTGATGATCACGTGGGAATTCAGGCCAACATCGTACGCATCGGTACCATTGATTTAAAAAATCCCGATTATTTTATGGCCAGCGATAACTATAAGGAAGTTGCGCTTGAATTTGGTCTGTGGGATGGCAAAGAGCCTTTCAAATTCTGGAAAGCCTATGGCAATGTAGATAAACCTTATAAAATCAGAGAGTTTTATGTACTGAATGCGTTGGCGCCATCTCTTGGCCTTACTATGGATATGGATGAGTTGCCTTTTTCGGTGAAACCTGAAAATAAAGTCAGCGTTGAAAAGCTGGCCCAATTGTATCGCGAAACCTATGAAGGCAGCCCCTATGATATGACGCAACACATTAAAATGGTAAAAAAACGCTACGACGATAACCGCAAAGAAATTGGTCAGGATACCATCATCAGCCCCGTAGCCAATCCCTGGCCTACCGGCGATATGCGAAATACATTGAATTACCTGGCTCCCGGAACAATAGAGTTTCAACGTACGGTTTCGGTTTCCTGGTGTTCCTATTCACACATAACCCAACTGCGCGGTTGGCTGCCCGATGCTATTGGTGCGGTTTCCTGGTTCTCGTTCGATAATCCGGGTGAAAGCCCCCGCATTCCGGTTTATGCCGGAGTTAATGAATTGCCCGCCAAATGGGAAGTTTGCGGACAAAAGAACTACCGCGAAGATGCTGCACTTTGGGGATACCGCAAAGCCAACAAGCTGGCCACCGTTTCCTGGGGCAAAACCAAAGGCACCATCCTTGAAAATGTACTGAGCTTTGAAGAAAAGGCCCGCCTGGAAATGCCTGCCCTCGAATTGCAAGCCAAACAACTCATCGCTGAAGGCAAAGAAAAAGAAGCCAAAACATTGCTCACCCATTACAGCAGCGATTTTGCCGGTGCCACCATGCAGCGCTGGGCCGGACTGGAAGTTAAATTCTGGGAAATGTTTGGAAGGGGGTTTTAGGGTTTTTGCCACTAAGACACGAAGAACACGAAGGTTTCACAGAGATTTGTTTTATTAGGGTCTGCTGAAAAATTCCTAATCGTCTAATATATCATAAATTTCAGACTGGACTCATGAATACAAAAAGATTAATTATTCTTATCTGTTTTTTATTAACCTGTCTATTTGGCTGTAATTCGACCACACGCGCTAAAAAAATTGGAGAAATTTCATTCAATATGAACCCACCCTATGCCGTGGTTAACCATGCTGTTAATTGTATCGAAGGTAATTCGCTTCTAATTCTCCAGTCTCTGAAGGATATGAATTTGCATTTTTTTGAATTTAATTCGGAAAAGGTTGAAAAATCCTATACTCTCAATTCAAAAGTAATTAATTCATTACCTTATTTTCAATTGTTTGTTAAAGACTTTGATTCTATTGTTCTATTCAATCCATTAACAAGTTGTATCACCATTGTAGATTCAACGTAATCCTCCGGCCAGGTGCATCTTTTATATTT
>ENA-UOOH01000233-UOOH01000233.1-fermentation-metagenome-genome-assembly--contig:-NODE-233-length-67647-cov-68.593857_pt1 | contig 67647 bp, 64 predicted proteins | sample MGYA00245778_ERZ724025 | MGnify/ENA primary metagenome ERZ724025 (study PRJEB28704, sample SAMN03018313) | fermentation metagenome | biome: anthropogenic terrestrial biome; feature: soil; material... | reverse complement strand
CGGGAACACCGGGATGGGATCTCAGATGACCAGTTGTTTCGTAGGGCACTACCGACGGAACGAACCATTATACTCCGGCGGCACCGACCTTTGCAGCGTGACCGATCACGCAACCGCCTGGGACAGGGACTACCAGAGGCGGGGAGACCTCTGGGGCGGAGCAGCGGCACCGCTCCCGGACGTTCCGGCAGGTGCCGCAGTCCTGGAGATCGGTTGCGGGAACGGCAAGACCCTCTCCGCGCTCGCCCGGCGCTCCTCCCTCGTGACCGCGGTCGACATATCTCCCCATGCCGTCAGTCTCGCCCGGCGGCGCCCGGGAATTGCGGCGGCCGGCCTCGCCGTTGCCGATGCCCGGTGCCTCCCATTCCACGGGGAAGCGTTCGATGCGGTCTTCCTGGTCCACATCACCGGCCACCTGCCCGGGCCGGGCCGCCGGGCCGTGGCATCCGAGGTCTGCCGGGTGCTCAGGACCGGCGGGACGGCCTTCTTCCGGGGCTTCTCCGTCGAGGATATGCGTGCCGGGAAGGGAACGGAGACGGAGGAGCAGACCTTCCGCAGGGGCGACGGCATCATCACCCACTACTTCACCGAAGACGAGGTGAGGGAACTCTTTGCACCGCTCATCCCCGTCTCGGTCCGGACACGCCGCTGGTATATGCGGGTCAGGGGCAGGGACCTCCCCCGGGCCGAGGTCGAAGCGGTGTTCAGGAAGGCGGCCTAGCATCGGGCGGGGTTTGTGCCCGCTTCTCTCCGGGAGGGGCGGGAGGACGGACCGGGATGTTTGGGCCTTCAGGGTGAGGGGCGCCGGTCGGCACCCCGGCATCCCCGCTCTCCGGCCCGCCAGGGACCGGAACCGGAGATGAACATACCTTTTTTACGCTTCCAGACTGAGATATAGTACCAGGATATGTGGACCCCGGTGTGCGCACATCGGCCCAAACGGCCTGCTCCCGGGTTCTTCGTGCAGTATGGTCAACCTTTTTTGACAGCCGGACAAAATAAAGGAGAGGAAGAGAGGTCATGTGTATTGCAATGCCCGCTGAGGTACTCGAGATAAAAGAGGGCAACATCGGCGTCGTCGACTTCGGGGACCTGCAGCAGGAGGTCAGGCTCGACCTCGTGGACGTGAGCGTCGGGGAGTTCGTGCTCGTCCACGTCGGGTTTGCCATCCAGCGCCTCAGCAGAGAGGAGGGGCTCGAGACCCGCGAGGTCTTCAGGCAGGTCTACGCCGCGATGACGGAGGAGTAATGCACGAGTACAGCATCGCCTACGACATATACACGACGGCCCGCCGGGCAGCGCTCGATAACAGCGCAAACGAGGTCAAATGTGTCTGTGTGGACGTCGGCAAGATGGCGATGGTGAACCCCGAGCAGGTGGAGTTTCTCTTCAATATCATCATCGAGGACGACCCGCTCTTTGCGGGCGCCCGGCTCTCGTGCCGGGAGATCGAGACGCGCACCCGCTGCTCCTGCGGCTACGAAGGGAGCGAGCGGTTCGTCTGCCCCGGGTGCGGAAAACTCCCGGAGGTTGTTGCAGGAATGGAGATCGTCGTTACAAACATCGAGATAGAAGTGGGCGAAGAATGAAAGTCAATCTCATGCACGGTGCCGGCGGTGAAGTGATGGGCGAACTTCTTCGCGTCATCACCAACCTCAAGCACAACAACGCCGGCGGGATAGGGCTCGAATCGCTGGACGACGGCGCGGTCATCCCTATAAACGGTCAGAACATCGTCTTTACGACCGATAACCACGTAGTCTCGCCGATCTTCTTCCCCGGCGGGGATATAGGACGGATCGCTGTCTGCGGAACGATCAACGACCTTGCCATGATGGGCGGGCGGCCGATCGCCCTCTCGTGCGGCATGGTCATCCCCGAGGGCTTCGACGTCGCGGACCTCGAGCGGATCGTCGCATCGATGGACGCCGCTCTCGACGAGTGCGGGGCAAGTCTCGTCACGGGAGACACCAAGGTGCTCGAGCGGGGCGCGCTCGATACCATCATCATCAACACCGCCGGCATCGGCGTCGCCGAGCGGGTGGTGCGGGACAACGGCCTCGCGCCCGGCGACAAAATCATCGTCAGCGGCACCATCGGCGACCACGGCATCGCCATCATGGCACACCGCGAGGGGTTCGATTTCGGCAGCCAGATCCATTCTGACGTCTCCCCCCTCTGGACGCTCGTCGAGGGGGCGCTCGCAGCCGGGAACATCCACGCCATGAAAGACCCGACACGAGGCGGGTTCGCGAACGCCATCAACGAGATGGCGAGAAAGAGCGGCGTGGGCGTCATCATCGAGGAAGAAGCCCTTCCCTTCCGGAGGAATGTCCTCTCCGCCGCCGGCATGCTCGGCATCGATCCTCTTGAGGTCGCGAACGAGGGAAAGGTCGTCATGGGGGTCGCACCCGGCGACGCCAAGGCCGTCCTCGCAGCGCTCCGGAGGCATCCCTACGGGCGGGACGCGGCGATCGTCGGCGAGGTCGTCGAAGGTTCCCACGTGATTATGCGGACCACCATAGGCGGAGAGCGGTTCATCGAGCCTCCGATCGGCGATCCGGTCCCGCGCGTCTGCTAGCGGTGAAACCATACCTTTTTACGCCTCGTCCTCAACCCCTGCAGGTATACGATGACGTCATGGGCGGTCTTATGGAGAGGCATGGTACGATGAAAGAGAGGGCAGCGATCGAGGTGCGGCTGGTGGACCTCTGGGACGTGGATATGATCGCCGACCTCTACCGGGCAGGCGGCTGGTGGAACGAGAAATGGAACCCTGCCAGCCTCGGCGCCCTCATCGCCGGGAGTTTCGCCTTTGCCGTCGCCGTCGACCCTGCGACCGGCAAAGCGGTCGGGATGGGCAGGGTACTCTCGGACGGGGTCTCGGACGCCTACGTCCAGGACCTGGTCGTCCTCCCCGACTACCGGGGCCGGGGCATCGGAACGATGATCGTATCAACGCTGCTGGATCACTGTAAATCTGCAGGGGTCATCTGGGTCGCCCTTGTCGCCGAACCCGGGACCGAACCTTTCTATACCGCGCTTGGGTTCCGGAGAATGGAGGGGCACATACCCATGCGGTGGTACCCTGAAGAGAGGTGAGGATGATTGAGATTCTCTGACTTCAAACCCGTAAACCTGGACGATCGCGACCTCTTCTGGGGACACTACCGGCAATACCCTCAGGTGCACAGCGACAACACGTTTGCAAATATGGTCTGCTGGAACCACTACGCAAACTACCGCTTTATAGAGGTGGACGGCTCAATCGTCCTCTCAAGCACCATCAACGATGTCACGTCGTTTCGCATGCCGATCGGCCCCAGAAACCCGGACCTGATCGGGGACGTCATCGATCTGGCGGCGAGGGAGGGCGGCGACACACCTCTCTGGATACTGGATCCGGCAAACGAAGCGTGGATCCGGGAACTCTACCCGGACCTCCCCCTGCACGCAAGTCGGGACTTCTTCGACTACATCTACCGGACCGAAGACCTCGCCGACCTTGCCGGGAAGGGCTACGCCACCATCCGGCGCCAGATTAACCGTTTTGAGCGCGAGTATGCGTATACGGTCGAGGAGATCACCGAAGAGAACATCGATGAGGTCTGGGAGTTCCTGGTCATCTGGTGCGAGTGGCGGGACTGCAACTCCGAGTCCATACTTGCTTCTGAGAAAGAAGCCATCTTCTTTGCCGTGAACCACTTCTTCGCTATCGGGCTTGAGGGGCGGATCGTCAGGATCGGCGGTACCATCGGGGCGGTATCGATTGTCGGCAGGGTCAACGCGGATATGGCGGTCGTCCACTTCGAGAAGGCGCTCCCCGAGACCTACCCGGGCATTTACAAGGTGATCACGACCGAGACGGCGGCAGGGCTCCGGAAGCGCTACCGCTACATCAACCGGGAGTGCGACATGGGCGTGTCCGGGCTCCGCGAATCAAAGACACGCTACCACCCCGCCTACATGGTCGAGGTGTACCACGCAACCCGGGACGACCTGGAGGCACACTGCCGATGACCGCCGACCTGGTGCTCATGAACATGGGGCTCCCGACAGGCCGGCGCGCCGACATCGTCATCGCCGGCGGTATCGTCCGGCACGTCGGCGCAGCGGTGCGTGCCGACGATACGATCGACTGCAGCAGGTTCACCTGTCTTCCCGGGGCGGTCGACATGCACGTCCATATGCGGGGAGGGGTGCAGGCGAAGAAAGAGGACTGGCGAACGGGCACAGTGAGCGCGATCGCCGGCGGGGTGACGGTCGTGGTCGACCAGCCCAACACCGTCCCCCCCATCACCACGCCCGAGATCCTCCGGGCACGTCTCCGCGAGGCCGAAGAGCATGCCGTCTGCGGTTTTGCGGTCAATGCAGGCGTTACTCCGGATGCGGACCTTGCAGGTATGTGGCATGCCGGTTCGATGGCGTTCGGGGAGACCTTCGCCGCACCGTCGAGTTACGGCGGGGGACTTGACCCTGAAACCCTCCGGGTGTTGCTCGACCGCATCCATACCCTTGGAGGGCTTGCGACGGTCCACGCCGAGGAGGTCGCGGGTCCGGCGCCGGCAACGCTCGCCGGCCACAACAGGGCGCGCTCCGGCGCCGGGGAGGCGCGCGCCATGCGGGCGATCTCCGCCCTCGCCCCGGAGAGGATGCGGCTCCATTTCTGCCACGCGAGCACCGCCGCCTCAATTGAGGCCGCACGGGGCACGGTGGAGGTGACGCCGCACCACCTCTTCCTCTCGTACACTATGTTTGAGGAGGACGATACCCGGGCCCGGGTGAACCCCCCGCTCAGGGACGAAGAGACCCGCCGCGGCCTCTGGTCCTGCTGGGATGCGATCGACGTCATCGCGTCCGATCACGCCCCGCACACGTTCAGCGAGAAAGCACTGCCGTTTGAGGCCGCTCCCTCCGGTATCCCCGGAGTCGAGACGATGGTGCCGCTCTTGATGGCGGCGGTGCAGAGGCGAGAGATAAGCCTCACATCGGTGATGGAGAAGACGTCGTGGAGGCCTGCCGCCATCCTCGGCATACCGCGCGCAGGGTTTGAGCCGGGCGACCGGGCGGACTATGCCCTCTACCCGGACGAAGTCACCCGCATCGATGCTTCCCGGCTCCACGCAAAGTGCGGCTGGTCGCCGTTTGAGGGGCTTTCTGCAGTCTTCCCGGAAGAGGTGATCGTCCGGGGTGAGCGGGCCTACGCCTGCGGGGACCACCTGGCGGCGCACCCGGCATGGTACCCCGGGCAAGGATATTTATCCTCACAAAATAAATAATATAGAGCCGATACAGCGCATCTTATAGGTCCCCGGGTGATCACCTGGCGAAACGCCCGATATGATCCACGGGACAACCCAGGTGCGCGACAGGCACGCCTGGCATATAGGGTACGATCGCGTGAGGACCGGCACAAGCCGCCTGTGATCATCGATCGTTAGTGCCGGGCGACATTCCTGATTTCATGAGGCCTCTTTTATGGAACCGTATGCCGATGCCGTCGTCGAAAACTCACATGGCGTGGTCATAGCGCTCGACGTTACAGCAGGCGCAAAACGGTCTTCGTTTCCGGCAGGCTACAACGAGTGGCGGAAGAGTATCCGCTGCCAGGTCGCGGCCCCTGCCGTCGGCGGGAAGGCGAACCGTGCCATCATAGACCTCGTCGCAGGAACGCTCGGCGTACCCCGCGCTGACGTCAGCATCATATCCGGGCACACGTCCTCCTCAAAGGCTGTTGCAATCGCCGGTTTATCGAAATCTGATGTTGTCGCATGCCTGAACGCCGCCAGTGCATGATCCGGCGCGACAGGGAGTCGCGAGAACACCGGGGCGGACCGGATTTAATCACGAGATTATTATACCACAGGATACATTCAAATAAGGCCATTGTGAGGCCAAATTTTTGATTTTCCTTCTAAAAAATCTTGCGTTCAAACCGCCATCTGATTTAAGTAATTGCACCCTAGATATATAATTGACCCCTATGCCCGCGCACATGAGAACCCGCATGGCATATGGCATCAGATTTACACTGAAGGAGGCAGAACTCCATGTATTCACCAGATACTACAAAGTACCTTATCCATCTTACTCTGCAGATCGAAGGAGTGGTCGATAAACCCGATGTCGTGGGCGCCATCTTCGGCCAGACCGAGGGTTTGCTCGGCGAAGATCTCGACCTGCGCGATCTCCAGAGAACCGGCCGCGTCGGCAGGATCGACGTCCAGATAACCGCAAAGAGAGGCGAGACAAAAGGCGAGATCCTCATATCATCATCGCTCGACCGGGCGGAGACTGCGCTCCTTGCGTCGTCGCTCGAGACGATCGACCGGGTCGGACCATGCACGGCCCGCGTGAAGGTTGACCGCATCGAGGATATCCGGGTGACCAAGCGGCGCAGGATCGTCGACCGTGCTAAAGAACTCCTCCTTGAGGACTTCGATGAAGGCACCATAAACAGCGACGACCTGCTCGATGAGGTCCGGGAAGTCATACGGATAGAGAAACTCGAGTACCTCGGTGAGGAGAGAGTGCACGCGGGCCCGAACGTCATGGCCTCCGATGCTATCATCCTCGTCGAGGGACGGGCTGACGTCATCAACCTCCTGCGCTACGGCATCAAGAACGCGGTTGCGGTCGAGGGGACCAACGTCCCGCGCATCATCATCGACCTCTGCTCGCAGAAGACCGCGACGACCCTGCTCGACGGGGACCGGGGCGGGGAACTGATCCTCCGCGAGCTCCTCCAGGTCGCCGAGATCGACTTCGTGGCATACAGCCCCCGGGGGAAGAGCGTCGAGGAGATGAGCCGCAAAGAGATCGTCAAGGCGCTCCGGAACAAAGTGCCCGTGGAGGTGGTCACCGAGCATCTCGCCGATGAGGGGGCAGCGGAGCGGGTGCCTGCATCTGCCGGACCCGCCGGTGCAGGCGAGGCCGGTGGAGACGAGCGGCCGTCACAACAGCAGAGAAGCGGGAATGAGGGGAGCCAGAAACCCCCCTCGACACTCGGCGAGCACATGGCTGACGTCAGGGACAGAAAAATCGCACGGTTCCTGTCCCCGGATTATACCGTCCTCATGGAATCGAACGCCGCCGATGTCGAGGGCGCACTCCAGACCCTGAACGACGATGTTGAAGGGCTTGTCGTCGATCGCATCATCGACCAGAAACTCCTCGATCTGATCGGAGGAAGGGACCTCGAGTTTGTGGCTGCCCGGGACTTTAAGGGTATCATAAAGCGCCCACTGTCCATCAGGCTTATAAAGATAGGGTGAAGGTTATCCGTGGGTGCAAATTTATATATGTTTATATTCACCATTTTTATCTCTGGGAGAGAATATGCACAAGGAAGAGTTAATAGCCTTACATGGGATTCTCACAGAGATAAAAGACTTCTTTGAGATGACAAACCCGGAGTTGAAGTTCTCGCAGTATTATGCGTTGAAGATAGACCCTTCTCAGGTGCATAAGAGCAAAATGGAACATAAATATGCAATATTTGTGCTCGGGACGGAACTTGCAAACGCCATGAAGGATGTGGAGTTCTCATCGTCGGGCAGGATCTCTGCCCGGATGAAAGAACTCGCCGAGAAGACATTGAAAGAGATTGAGTATCTCCAGTGAGAACTCCCCTGTTCACGCATCGCCCGCCGTCGGGGGTATGCCGCCGGAGCCTCCTGCCCCGCCGGTCCTCTCCTCAGGCCCGCATTTCGCGCTCACGCTCAATGAGGTAAGCAGCCAGCAGTCTCGGGATCGGTGCCGCCATGCAGTGCCAGTTTGGCGTCCCATTCACCTCAAGAACCGTGTAGCCTTCCCTGTCCCGGAGAAGATCGACACCACAGTAGTCAATCCCGACCGCTGACGCCGATGCCTCGGCGATGGCGCGCATCTCCTCATCGATCGAGACCGGCATACCAATCCCGCCCTGGTGGATGTTGTGCATCAGGCCCTCGGATACCCGGGTTATCGCGCCGACAGCCTCTCCGCCGAGGACGAAGACACGGAAGTCCCGGTCGTTCTTGACGTATTCCTGCAGGTACCAGGGTCCCGACCCGAGGTCGCCCGGATCCGTCACCAGCCGGATACCGTTTCCGTCATACCCGTAGAGCGGCTTATAGACGACTTTTCCGTGCCGCAGAAGGAAGTCCCGCGCCTGCGCCTCCGACCGCAGGTAGGCCGTCTCCGGCGTCCGGATACCGTTCTGCAGCAGGAGCGCCGACGTCATCACCTTCGATGCACAGGTAACTATGCTCTCAGGTGTGTTGATCACCTGGTTATGGAGCGAGAGCACGCTCAGGGTCTCAAACTGATGCCCGTCCTGCCGGATTCCACAGACCCAGACGAGTTCGTTCTCAAGCCCGGAGTTGAGGGGGTCGATTGCACCGAGATCAAGGGTCCTGCATCGGGCATCGGCTCTCTCCAGCTCCTGTATAACAGCGCCGGTCGAGTTATCGTCCGGCGTATCGGTTGGTTTTGGTACGATATGGATCATACGCCTCACATCCCGCTCCCGGGACTCATGGTCCACTCTCAGGGTTCCACTATTGTTTTGTACCTTGCCAGATATAATCGGTGGGGAAGAATACCATGCAGAAGAACCGGATCGGTATCATCGGGTGCGGAAACCCCCTCATGGGAAACGACGCGGCGGGGATCCTGGTGATGCACCTCTTCGAGGGGAGATATGCCGGCGTCGACGCGATCGATGGCGGCACCGGGGGTTTTGGCCTTATCCCGCTGATGGAAGAGTATGAGAAGGTTGTGATCGTCGACGCTATGACGGGCATCGGCGGTCATATCGGTGACGTCATCGTCTTCGAAGCACCGCCGTCTCCGGACCTCCCGGTATGCGCACTCCATGACATAGGGGTCGGTGAGGTGGTAACAATAGCCCGCGAACTCGGGTACGTCGCGGAGGTTGTGACCATCGGGATCGAGGTGGGCGAGATCAAGGCGTTCAGTCAGGATAGAGATCCGGCAGTCGAAGAGGGGATCCGGGTTGCCGGGAGAGAGATCCTCAGGATCCTGCAGGGATGGACCGGCAAGGCCAGCGATCCTCTTAAAAATATGTAGATGAAGCCTCAAGATGTATGGACATCACGCTCATTTCAAAAGATATAAATAGCAAGGCTTAATTTATACCTCTGCGCTGAAGTGTCTGTATGCAGCTGCCACGAGGTCGGTTCCATCGTCTTCTCAAGTCCACGGCATCCCGTGCCCTGATAGAGGAGATGGGCTCAACACGGTTTACCGGGATCTGCACGATCGTCCTTGGCGGCGAGAGTGCCGTCCTGGTACTGAACGAAGGGTTGGTGGTGCTTGCCGAATATGGGGGCATAAAGGGGCAGCACGCACTGGACGCGGTGTTGAAGGGCGAGGAGAGTGAAGCGGCGGCAGAGTTGAACCTCCTGACGCCTGAACAGATACAACTCGCCCGGGAGTTCAACCGGGCGTTTGCAACCGCCGGCCCCGAGACCGAAGACCAGGGAAGACCATCACCAACGAAGGCTGCTCCAGGAGGGACGAAGCCACCCACCGGGCCGAAGGGAACCGCTGTGACACATTCGTCGAAGCGCCATCCTGAACCGCCCGCAGAGAGGCACAGGATCCCCATGCCGGGAGTGAAACCCGTGCAGGAGACGGCTGCAGCGCCTCCATCCGGGAACGACGAGATCGACACGCTCATCCGGAACATGGAGGAGATGGATGTCGAGCAACTCGTCAGCAGTTTCAGGGTAAACTGCAAGGATATGCTCCGGAGGATTCATCTCGATCATCTCATTCAGGACGAAGATACGTAAAACATGCAGGAGTTGATAATAAATGGATTCGACAGGCACCATCCAGATTTTCCTCATTATCATAACGGTGACGGTGATAGTTGGTTTCGCCGGCATTCTGTACTTTCTTTCGAGGATCTCCCGAACACTCGCCGGGCAGCGGCCCGAAGGCGCTACCGGGGCTCAAGGGAAACCGGGCAGAGTTGCTCAGCCGGCCTCCGCCAAGCCCGCGAGATCCCTCAGTGAGATCGATTCCGGGAGTATGAGAAGCCTGGAAGAGTATCTGGGAGCGATCGGCGAGAAGTACAGCCTTACGTCTTTCACGCTGGCAACCGCAGACGGCCTCCTGATCGGCTCGACGAGGCCCGGCGGCGAGGACGAGGCCGCGCGGTACAGTTACCTCTACACCCAGGGAAGACTGCAGGATGAGACCGGAGCAGAACTCCTTGGCATCCCCTACCGCGGGGAAACGGTCGTCGGCATCGCCCGCCCTTCGGAGCACCTCTCCGCCGAACTGATGAGCGCACTCGAGCAGGATACCCGGGATGCCCTGAGGCACTGGGCGTAACGCCGGTGAGCCCAAAGAGACAAAATAACGAGTGATTCCATGGTAAAAGTATACACGATTGCGTCCGGTAAAGGCGGTACCGGCAAAACAACGGTCACTGCAAATCTGGGGCCTATGCTGGCCCGGTACGGGAAGAAGACGTGCATCCTGGATGCCGATGTCGGGATGGCGAATCTCGGACTCATTCTCGGGCTTGAGAATCTGCCGGTGACCCTGCACGAGGTGCTGGCAGGTAAAGCGCGTGTCAGGGACGCCATATACGAAGGACCGTTCGGCGTGAAGGTGGTCCCGTGCGGGCTCTCTCTGCAGGGTTTCCAGCAGTCGAACCCGGACCGGTTGAAAGACGTCATGGCCGACCTTGTGAGCGAGTTCGATATCCTGATCCTGGACGCTCCTGCGGGGATAAGCAGGGACGGCGTCATCCCGCTGACGATCGCCGACGGGGTGATCCTTGTCGTGAACCCTGAGATCTCCTCGATCGTCGACGCCCTGAAGACAAAGATCCTGACCGAGACGGTCGGCGGGCACATCGAAGGGGCGATCATCAACCGGGTTGCCGCTAGCGGGGACGAGTTCAACCGCGCGCATATGGGGAAACTCCTCGGCGTCCGGGTGCTCGGGGTCATACCGGAAGACCCCAACGTTCGGCGTGCATCGGCCAGCAGGTCGCCGATCGTGGTGAAGTACCCGACATCCGAGGCATCCCGGGCCTTTAAGCGCATCTCCGCCGATGTAGCCGGTATCGAATACGTCGAGGAGGAGATGCCGGTGCCACGGGAAGGGTTCGTCGAGCGACTGGCCCGCGCTCTCTTCCGGGCGAAAGCGTGATGCCTGAGGCTTATCTCATCCTCACTACCGCCTTTCTCTCTTCGGGTCTCGCCGCGCAGTGACGCGCCGGCACACGGGAGAGCAGGTCTCTGCGGCGAAGGAGCGGACTCGCCGGCGTCAATTTGGGCTGCACAAAGCGCCCTGAACCCGGTATCACCAGAAAACCTATCCTTCCCCTCTTCCTCGCCGACGACCCGGCCACTTTTTATAAGGATTCCTGGCCGGCAGATGCCCTGAAAATGCGTGAACTACCCCGCCCTAAAGTGCGGGGCTTCCTGCTTCATCCTTCCTCTATTGAGGCAAGTCCACAGGCTCGATGGCGCGTTCCGCACCTGTTAATACGCCGACAAGGTTCTGCTCTTGTACAGCAAACTTCTTGATATTGATCGCTGCGTTAATATCTCGATCATGGACGGTACCACAATCGGAACATATCCATTCGCGATCCGAGAGTTTCAGATCGCGGTTACGGTACCCGCAGCAGCTACAAATTTTCGATGATGGATCGAACCTTCCAATCGTAAGGAGTGTCTTTCCATACTTCCGACATTTATAGTTCAGCATCGTGAAGAAGGTACTCCACGATACGTCGTTGATACTCCGGGCTAATTTGTGGTTTTTCTGCATACCAGCGACATTCAACGATTCTACTGCGATGGCTTGATTCTCGCTCACAACTTGATAGGAAAGTTTGTGCAGGAAATCGTTCCGCTGGTTTGCAACCTTCTCATGACCCGTCGCTAACTTCCGGATCGCCTTTTGCCGGTTCTTCGATCCTTTTACCTTCCGCGATACACGTCGCTGCAACACTTTCAGGCGTTGTAGCGAGTTCTTTAGATACCGAGGATTCGCAACCTTCTCACCGGTCGAGAAGGTTGCGAAGTCTGTTAAGCCAACATCGATCCCGATCGTCATGTCAGATGTGAACGATACCGGGGTCGGCTCGGGTTGTTCATCATCAACCAAAATACTGATGAACCACTTTCCGGTAGATGTTACCGAAACCGTCGCGTACTTCATCTTCCCGGCGAACACACGATGTAGCATCGTCTTAACGTCACCGATCTTCGGCAGTTTGACCCGGTTAGACTCAAAATCTACACGGTAATGTTGCGGTACCTGAAACGACTGTACCGGATTCTTCTTCGACTTGAACTTCGGAAATCCCTTCTTCTCACGGAAGAACCGGGTGAAGGCGTTGTCAAGGTTCCGGTTCGCATACTGGAGCGACTGTGAGTTGACGTCGGCTAACCACGGATACTCCGCTTTCAGCGCAGGAAGCTGGTTGTTCAGATCGAAACACGACAGTCGTTTTCCGTTCTGCTCGTACGCCCGGATCTTTTGTTCTAACGAACGGTTGTACACAAACCGACAAGCGTGGATGTGACTCATGAGCAGCGGAATCTGCGTTTGAGTCGGATACATCCGATACTTGTAGGCTCGAAGCATACAAATGTGGATCACACTTACAGTAATAAATAGGATTCTATAATCCTATTGACGAAGGGACTCCGCTTTCATCCCCGGCCTAAAGGCCGGGGTCTTCCCGCTCCGCCCCTTCAACCCCGCGAGATAAAATTCTGAATTTTAGCCTGGGATGGAAATATTTGCAGCGAACAAACTATATATGACTATACTTTAATAGCAGGAAGTGGTAACCCCATTCAGAGGCTCATAATGGATATACGTGTGGATAAGGACGCGTGCGTCGGGTGCGGTCTCTGCGTCAAAGACTGCCCGATGCATGTGTACGAACTCCAGAACAAGGTGAGTGTTCCGGTCAGGCCGAATAACTGTATGGGGTGCCTGTCCTGTCATGAGATCTGCCCGGCCCAGGCGCTCGAACATCGCGGCGTCTATCCTGCCCGGAGGCATTACATCGACATCAAAGTCTGTGAGATGCTTCGGAAGGTGATCTGATGAGCGCGGGCTACATCGACGAATTGCATGATGCCTTTCACTCTGATCTCGTCTACCGGTCGGAAGATATCCCCCTTGACTGCACGCCGAAGCCAAAAGAGATGGAACAGACGCTCCACGGTGTGATGAAACTTAACGGTCTGGTCATCAGGTCGCTCGAAGAGATCGCGGGCAGAGGGGCGAACGCAGTCACCTACCGGGCCGGGAAGAAGTTCGGCCACGAGGTCGCCAAATACTTCCAGAAGCGTGAGGATGTGGAGGGGGCGCTCCACGAACTCTCCGACCTGCTTCGCGGCCAGTACTCGTTTGAGGTCTGGAAACCTGAGGATAAGGAGACGTTCATCATCGAAGAGAACGGCGAGACCTTCATCTACCTCGTCTTCCACGACTGTATCGTCCGCCAGACGTTGCGGAGAAACGGCCTCGACCAGGGCGGTCCGCTCTGCCAGACGCTCTTCGGCTACGTCGTGGGCGCGATCGAGGAGATCACCGGCCGGAAAGCCAAACTGGAGATCGTCCACACCGGCCCGAACGCCTGCCTGAAGAAACTGGTTCTGAAATGAGGCAGTATGATGAAGATCGCTATTGAGGAACTGGCAGGGTGTTCCGGGTGCACGATTGCGGTGCTCGATCTCCACGAGATGCTCCTTGATGTCATCGCTGAAGCGGAGATCGTCTACTCTCCGGTGATTATGGACGCGAAGGAGCCACCCGAAGGCATCGACATAGCGTTCGTGACGGGGGCCGTCCGCAACGAGGAGAACCGGGAGCGGCTCGAGAAGATCCGGAAGCGGGCAAAGACGCTCGTGGCGCTTGGGACGTGCGCCTGCTATGGGGGAATATCAGGCCTCTCGATGCTGAGTTCAAACGTCGACCTCTTTTCGTGCGTCTACCGGCAGGTGGAGACGGCAAAGCCCGACGGGGTTATCCCGACGGATGTGCCGCCGTTCCTCTACCGGGCGTTCGCGGTGGGCGATCTCGTGAAGATCGATTACTACATCACGGGCTGCCCTCCGAAAGAGGCGTTCTTGAAGAAGATCATCCCGGCGATGATCGCGGGGAATACCCTCGACCTCTCGCGTAAATCCGTCTGTTCGGAGTGCGACAGGACCATGGGGCCGGTCGAGAACTGGACGCTCTTGCGGCGGCACGAGGGAGTTCCCGACCGTGAGCACTGCCTGCTCGGGCAGGGCTACCTCTGCCTCGGGAGTGTCACCTTCGGCAGGTGCGCCGCGACCTGCCCGAAGAACAACATACCGTGCCACGGGTGCAACGGCCCGTCGCTCGATATACTCCGTGAACCCTGCCGGGACATCTACGGCATGATGGTGCGGAGAATTTCGGATCTCACCGATAAGCCGGAGAAAGAAGTGGAGAAGGAACTCTACGACGTTGCGCATACGATGTACGCCTTCACCATCGGGAGCCTGATCATGGAGGATAAGGAGATGTCGAAGATTCGTGACCTGGTCAAGGAGAGGGGCAGATGAAAGAGATCACGATCAGCCCGGTGACCCGGATTGAGGGTCACGCCGGCGTCAAGATCTACCTCAACGACCAGGGCGAGGTCGACTCGGCCCACTTCCAGGTCGTTGAACTCAGGGGGTTTGAGAAGTTCCTCGTCGGGGCGGCGATCGAGGAGGCCCCCCGGATCACGCCTCGCATCTGCGGTATATGCCCCTCGGCGCACCATCTGGCGGCGGCGAAAGCGACCGACCGGATCTTCGGCGTCGAACCGCCCGCGACCGGGAAGAAACTCCGGGAACTCCTCAACGTCGGTCAGTTCACCCATTCCCACGCCCTCCACTTCTTCATGCTCGCAGCTCCCGACTTCATCCTCGGCCATGATGCGCCGGCGGAGATCCGGAACGTCGTCGGGCTTGCCCGTCACTCGCCTGAGATCGCAAAGAAGGCTATAGCGGTCCGGAAGTTCGGCCAGCGCCTGACGGAAGCGGTCGGCGGTAAACCCATCCACCCGGCAAACGCTCTCCCTGGCGGTATGTCGGCGCCGCTGACAGAGGGGAAGAGAGCCGAATTGGCCGTTATGGCGGACGAAGCGCTCGGAATCGCCCGGGAGGGGTGGGATATCGCACGCACCCTCCTTGACGGCGTCGATACCGGCATTGGGGCCATAAAGACGGGGTTCCTGGGCATGACCAATCACGGGCTCTACTCGACCTGCGAAGGGCCTGTCGCGATGCTTGGCCCGGACGGGGGCCGGATCGGTTCGTTCTCGGGCCCGGAGTACACGAACTTCATCGAGGAGTACTCGGAGGACTGGTCGTACCTGAAGTTCGCCCGGTTCAAAGGCGGAGACTACTACCGTGTCGGGCCGCTCGCCCGGCTCAATATCGTGGAGAGGATGGGGACAGAGCATGCCGATGCTGCTCTCGCGGAGTACCGCGAGCGGTTCGGCACCGTCGCCCAGGCTGCGCTTGCCTACCACCTGGCCCGCTATATCGAGTTCCTCGCCTCGTGCGAGCGGGCGGTGGAACTGCTCTCGGACCCCGGGATCACCGGCTCCGATATCCGGACTCCGGCAGGGAAGGTCGTAAACCGACGAGGCGTCGGGATCATCGAGGCTCCCCGGGGAACCCTGATCCACGACTATACCGTGAACGAGGCCGGCATCATCGAGCGGTGCAACCTGATCGTCGCAACCTGCCAGAACAACTACGCGATCGACCGGGGCGTGGAGGATATGGCACGCCGGGTGGTGGAGAACGGAGCGTTGACCGAGGGGGCGGCAAACCGTATCGAGATGATCATCAGGGCGTATGATCCCTGCATATCGTGCGCAACGCACGCTATCGGGCGGATGCCCCTCAAGATCGAGTGTATCAGAAGAAGAACGTGAGGCGATGCAGATGTTGAGACAGATCCTGGGAGAATTCCTGAAACTTGACGGGGTTACCGCCGCGGTCGTGGCGGGACGGGACGGCTTTGTGATCGAGAGTGTTGTTGCCGGCGACGTGGACGTCGAGGCCCTGGGCGCCATGGCTTCCACAGGGATGGGTACGTCTGAGGCGATGAGCAACGAACTCGGGAAGGGGGAGATGTACCAGATGCTTGTGGAGCTGGAGAACGGGCCAATCCTCCTCTCCCCGCTCTCGGAGGACGAGTTGATCGCCATCGTGGCGAACGCGAACGTCAATGTCGGGCGGATCCGGTATGAGTTGAAGAAGAACAGGGATCGGATAACCGCTGCTCTGTGAGACGATGCTACCCGACGGCGTCTCGCTTGGACGACTGCAGGGGCCTCTTGCGGCCCTTGCCTCCATCAGCCCTCACTTCACGGGAGCAGTGCGTATCGACGGGCCCGGGGGGACGGGGTTTGTCCTGACCCAGAGCGGGAACCCGTACGCAGCCGCGTTCGAGGGCACCGGCAGAGACCTGCTGCTTGGCGGAGACGAAGCTTACAGGTACCTGCTCGACCGGCCGTCGCTCGACTACGAACTCATCGCCTACACCGCCGAAGAGACCGGGGCAGCGCGGGAAGTCGCCCGGGAGACGGGGTGCCTGGTCAGCGAGGCCGGTGCAAAACCTGCCGCCCGGACCGGGCCTGAGGGTGCGGACTGCCTTGAGCGGATTGCACGACAGCCGGGAGTCATTGCCGTCTCGATCTTCCACGAAGGGTTTGCCCTCCAGTCGCTCGGCTCCGCGGACTTCGAGCAGGTGGCTGCGGTCGCCGAAGACCTGCTCCGCGCCGGGACCCGTCTCACCGACGATATGAGTATGGGGGACCTCGCCCAGGTGATCCTCGAGACCCCGGCAGGGAAACTCATCATCGCGCCCTATGGAGATCTCTCCCTCTGCATACTCGCGAGGTCCGACGCCAACCTCGGCCTGATCCGGCTCTCGATACGGGGCATGCAGGACGGGCCTGCCTGACGAGAAGGGTTCCCCTCCCGGACACGGGGTCTCCCGCTCCGCTTCTTTCGTACCCACAGGTTGATATCCCGGCGAGCATGAGAGGGGCTCATGCAACTCCGCACCACACCAGGAGTACAGCCGACGGTATCCCTCCACGGGCTCCCGGCCAGACCGCCCCGCTATCGTGAGGTGACGGTTCGATGAGGTACTACCCGGTTCATTCCGGATACCCGCCCTATACCCGGGTGAACCCGGCGATTGAGGCGGCTTTTGCAGAGCATGGTAGAGGAGGCGTCCAGATGCCGCCGAAGGTCTACGTGACGCTCGTTGAGAACGGAGATTTCAGGACGATGCCTGCATACATCCCGGCGTTCGGGGTTGCCGGGGTGAAGGTCGTCAATGTCCACCCGCAGAACCGCGCACGAGGTCTGCCTACCGTCATGGCGCTCACGGTGCTCATCGATGTGGAGACAGGCGTCCCGAGAGCGATCGTCAACGCCACCGAACTGACCGCGATGCGCACCGGGGCTGCGGGTGCCGTGGCGGCGAAGCACCTCGCATCCCGGCGGCCCGTCACCCTCGGTGTTGTAGGGGCCGGGCGGCAGGCAGAGGCGCTCGTCGAGGCGACGGCTGCGGCGGTCGCTATCGAGGAGATCCGGGTCTGGGGCAGGACGGAGAAGAGTGCGGAGGCGTTTGCAGCACGATACGCAGACTATAACACCAGAAGCGTCCCGATCGAGCGCGCCTGCGACTGCGATGTGCTGACCACGACGACGCCCTCGACCGCACCGCTCGTTATGGCGGAGTGGGTCCGGGAGGGGACGCACATCAATGCTATCGGCGCCGATGCGCCCGGAAAACAGGAACTGGATCCTATGCTCCTGGTGAAGGCGGAGGTCTTCGTCGACGACCCCGGCCAGGCGGTCCACTCGGGCGAGATCAACGTGCCGATAACCACCGGCCTCTACAACGCCGGTATGATCGCCGGAACCCTCGGCGAGGTCGTCATCGGGAAGAAGGGTCGGTCGTCTCCTGACGCCATCACGATCTTCGACTCCACCGGGCTTGCCATACAGGACCTTGCCATCGCCGCCCTTGTCGTCCGGGAAGAAGACGGCTACGAACTCCCGTTCCCGTGAGCGACGGTTCGTTAGAACCGGAACTTGAGAGAACGCGAAGCGTTATCGAGTGGCGATGCGTGCCCCCAAGGGCCGGAGCATGAGCACCGCGAGGCTGCGAGCGGCACAAGTCCACTACAGTCACCGCACTCAAAAAGGCAAGCGGGGAAGGGCCGGGGCATAGCCTCCCCCGGGGCGAGCTGGGCCGTTACTCCTCTTTCTGGGGTTGTGCGAAGGCTTTCCAGACCTGCTCACGGTAGACAGGGCCGCTGTTGTAGGTGCAGAACGGGATCAGGCGACCATCGGGGGTCGCGTAGTGGATGCAGCACCGCTCCACCCGGGAGAGGTCGTAGTTGTAGTTGTCCATGAAGTGCATCGTGCCGATGAAGAGGGCGTTCCAGTGAAACTCGCGCAGGGCCTCGAAGTTCTGCATCACGAGGGTCTTACCTATCAGTTTCAGGAACTCCCCGGTATTCGTCTGCTCCGCCTTCCGCGTGGAGCCGTAGAGGTCCTTGACCCCTTCGACGAGGGTCACATACTTGTTGATCGACCCGCCTTTCGCGAGCTTCGCCCCCATCTTCTCGACCGACTCGAAGAAGGCGTCGACATCCACCATCTTGTTGACCGGGACCATCCCCTCATCGGTGATGAAGACGTATGTCGCCGCGCCGCAGTGCTGGTGCGTGGTGAACGTGACCTGAGGTTTGCCCGTATACGCCTCAACGAGTTCGGAGATCGGGACGACACAGGGCACCGGGTAGAAGTAATCTTTCCGGATAACGCCGTCCGTCTGCTCCTCGATCCGTTCCGCAAGTTCCGGGATGGTGATCCGCTCTTTCTTGACATCATCCTCGCTTGCGGCCCCGGTGAACGCCACCGGCTGGAAGTTGACGCCCCGGACGGCCTTGATGTGCTCTGCGGCATACTTGATGATGGCGCCCACCTCGTGGTCGTTCCTGCCCTTGATGACCGTAGGCACCAGCACCACCCCCATACCGATCTTCTCGCAGTTCTCTATGGCCCGCCGGTCGCTCGCGAGTTTTGTGTTGGTCTCGCGGCTTACGCCGTCAAAGTGCAGGTAGACGGTGGAGAGCCCCGCCTCCTTCAGTTCTGCAATGTATCCAGGCTCCTGCGCGATCCTGATGCCGTTCGTTGCGACCTGCACCTGGTACAGCCCGAGTTCCTTCGCCTTCCGGATGAGTTCGGGGAGATCGTCGCGCATCGTCGGTTCGCCGCCAGAAAACTGGACGGCAGGCACCGGGACCGGCTTTTCCTCGCGTAGCATGCGCAGCATCCCGACGACCTGGTCGAAGGTCGGCTCGTAGATGTAGCCGCATGCCCGGGCGTTTGCAAAGCAGAAGTCGCAGTTGAGGTTACACCGGTTCGTCAGGTCGATGTTCGCAAGGAGCGTCATCGACCGGTGATTCTGACAGATACCGCAGTCGGTCGGACATCCCGCAGGGGAAGCAGCCTTCTGCGGGTTCAAAACCCCCTTCCCGATGCACTCGTAGGCGTCAAACCTCCGGTACATCTCCGCGTCCGACCAGTAGAGACTCCGGTATGCGCCGTGCTCAGGGCAGGTACGGACCAGCCAGACTTTCCCCTCTTCCTCGACGATATCGGCATCGAGCACGCTACCGCATGTTGGGCAGAGGCTCTTTGTCTTTTTTATCAGCATTCTCTCACCGTGCCCATCTTTCATTCGTATCTCATATTTCGACACTTTAATCTTTATAATTACTGATTGTACTGAGTATTGGCGCTTATCGATATGGACGTTGGATACTGGATCTTCTCCGGGCTCGCTGCGTTCTGGATCATGGTCCCGGCCTATGTACCGAACTCAGCAGCCGCACTCCTCGGCGGCGGAACGCCTATCGACTTCGGCAGGGCGTGTAGCGACGGCAAGCGGGTCTTCGGCGACGGTAAGACATACCGGGGGTTCTTCGGCGGTGTTCTCTGTGGAGTGCTGGCGGGTCTCGTCCAGATCTGGATCTGGTCCTCGTTTGGCCTGACCGCACTTCCCCATCATACGCTCCTCTCGGTTATGCTGCTTGCGGCAGGTGCGCTCCTCGGCGATCTCGGCAAGAGCTTCCTGAAGCGGAGGCTGGGGAAGGAGCAGGGCGAGTCCTGGTTCCTGGCCGATCAGTACGACCTGGTTATTGGTTCTTTTCTGCTCATCCTCCTGGTTTATCCCCAGTGGTTGTTCGAGAATATTACCTTACCCATTGCTGTCTGGATCGTCGTCATGACGCCCCTCCTTCACCGCGTGGTGAACATTATCGGCTACTACATCGGAGTTAAAGAGGTACCATGGTAAACCCAATTGCGACATTGTTACTTGAGAGCGGGGCTATCGAATTTGGGGACTTCGTCCTGGCATCGGGAGCCCGGAGTACCTACTACATCGACATTAAGGCCGCAACAACGAACCCTGCCATCCTTGCAGCAATCGGAAAAACCATCGCTGATGGCTGGGATTTCGATATAGTGGCCGGGGTGGCGGTCGGCGCCGTCCCGATTGCCGTCGCTGTCTCGCTTGCGAGCGGCCGGCCGTACGCGATCATCAGGAAAGAGGCGAAGGATCACGGCAAAGCCGGGGCGATCATCGGCGATGTGAGTGAAAAGCGTGTTCTGCTGGTCGAGGATGTAACCACGTCCGGGGGAAGTGCTCTCTACGGCCTTGCAACGCTGCGTGCCGCAGGCGCGCATGTCGACCAGATCGTGACCGTCGTCGACAGGGAAGCGGGCGCCCATGAAGCGCTTGCTGAGAACGGAGCATCTCTTCTTGCGCTTGTGCGGGTCAGTGAGCTGCTGGACGGATAAACATTTTTTAAGAGCGGGCAAATAGATGCATATGAAAGTACTCGTTGTAGGTGGTGGTGGCAGGGAACATGCGATCACCAGGGCGCTTTCCTGCAACAGTGACATGAGAATATTTTCTGTCATGGCACGAAAGAACCCGGGGATAGCCCGGCTCGCTGAGCAGGTGCTCCCCGAGAAAGAGACCAATATCCCGAATATAGTCAGGTTCGCCACCGAGTACGGGATTGATGCTGCGGTCATCGGACCGGAGGCGCCCCTTGAGGCAGGCATCGTCGATCACCTCGAGGCGGCGGGGATACCCTGCGTGGGGCCGACCCGTGCCGCGGCCCGGATTGAGACGGATAAGGCGTTCTGCCGCCGGTTGATGAAGCGGCACGGGATAGCAGGGTGCCCGGAATACCAGGTCTGCCATGACCCGGAGGAGGCACGGCAGTTCATCGAGGCCTACGACGGCGACCTTGCCGTCAAGCCCATCGGACTCACCGGGGGGAAGGGTGTGCGGATCATGGGCGAGCATGTCGATGTGGCAGGGGCAGTCGAGTACGTCCGGGAGATCGGGGGGGACGTCGTGCTGGAAGAGCGGCTGCTCGGGGAGGAGTTCACCCTCCAGGCATTCGTCGACGGTGAGCACCTGGTTCCCATGCCGCTTGTCCAGGACCACAAACGTGCATACGAAGGGGATGTGGGGCCGAACACCGGCGGGATGGGCTCATACTCCATGCCTGACCACATGCTCCCCTTCGTCACCCGTGCGGACTACAAGGAGGCGCTCCGGATCATGGAGGATACAGTCGCGGCCATGCGGGACGAGGGAACGCCGTACCGGGGGGTCCTCTACGGCCAGTTCATGAACACCTGCGACGGCCCCAGAGTCATCGAGTTTAACGCCCGCTTCGGGGACCCTGAGGCTATGAACGTCCTCTCACTCCTGGAGTCGGACTTCTCCGGGATCGTCCGCCATATCATCGAGGGAGACCTCTCGCCGTCGCATGTCCGGTTCGCCAATAAAGCGACGGTCTGCAAGTACGTCGTTCCCGAGGGCTACCCGGAGGCTCCGGTGACCCGCGAGCCTCTCACCCTCGGCGACTACGGCGACGCCCTCCTCTACTACGCAAACGTCGAGGAGCAGGGGGGAACGCTCTATACCCAGACGTCGCGGACACTTGCATTCGTCGGGAGGGGCGAGACCCTCGAGGAGGCCGAGGTGATCGCTGAGAAGGCGGCATCCTCCGTTGGAGGGCGCGTCTTCCACCGCAGGGATATCGGCACCCGGGAGGTTCTCGAGAGGCGATGCCGGCACATGAGGGAGATTGCATGAAGAAGGATTTTCTCTCGATCATCGATATCGACGAGTATGAACTTGAGAGCATCGTCGCTGACGCGATGCACGTGAAAAGGCTGAAGTCTGCAGGGACCGCACATGAATTCCTGAAGGGGAAGAGCCTCGGGATGATCTTCGAGAAGGCGTCCACCCGCACCCGGGTCTCGTTCGAGGTGGGGATGACCGACCTCGGCGGCCACGCGCTCTTCTTAAACCCCCAGGATATGCAACTCGGGCGGGGCGAAGAGGTCAGGGATACGGCACGGGTGCTTGCCCGTTACGTCGATGCGGTGATGATCCGCGCCTACGATCACGCCACCATCGAGGAGTTCGCCCGTTACTCGACGGTTCCCGTCATCAACGGGTTATCGGACAGCCTGCACCCCTGTCAGGTGCTGGCCGACATCATGACCTTGAGCGAGCGGTTCAGCGACCTTCGCGACCTGAGACTTGCCTGGATCGGGGACGGCAACAACGTCTGTAACACGTGGATCCTCTCCGCAGCCCTGACCGGCATGGAGATTGTGGTCGCAAGCCCCCCGGACTACCGGCCGAAGGATGCTGTCATCAACCAGGCGCGGGCGGCAGGCGGCAGGGTCACCATCGTCACGGACCCCGAGGAAGCGGTTCGGGAAGCGGATGTCCTCTACACCGATATCTGGGTCTCCATGGGCGACGAGCAGGAGCGTGCCGAGCGTCTGCGGGCCCTCAAGAATTACACGATAGACTCCCGCCTTCTTGCGCGAGCACCACCCGATGCTCTCGTGATGCACTGCCTCCCCGCCCACCGGGGGGAGGAGATCACCGATGAGGTGCTGGAAGGGCCGCAGAGCATCGTCTGGGACCAGGCTGAGAACCGGCTCCACGCGCAGAAAGCGCTGCTTATGCGGCTGATCGCCGGCGGCATGCCTCCAGCGGACTAAAACACCAATGCGGCCGTTCCAGCCACAAGTTCGACAGTTGAAACCAATTATAGGCTCTTCCCGACGAGGGTGTCCCAATACCCCCTGACGGAGAGCCCATCCACGGATTTTTAGCGAACAGTGCAATTCGCACCTGACCGTGCTCAAACTCTGGTTTTACTGGAACTCCGCTTACCCCCATGCACGGATTGCGTGGGGACATCGCCACGCACTACCCCCGCCCCTGGGGGCGGGGGAGGAGGCCGGAGGCCGGGCGGGGTGGGGGGTTCAGGTATCTCCTTATGAGATTGAGACAGGGGGGGGGGCATGCCCCCTCCCCGCGAGCCGCCTCCCCCATGGCGATACTCCCACGGTCCCGTGTCCTGGGATCTCTCACGGTTATGGCGCGTGTTCGAGCTTGAGATGTTACCCTGTTTTGAATCGCGACGATTCGTCAGAACTGGAACAGGAGCACGGTCAGGTGCGAATTGCACTGTTCGCTAAAAATCCGTGGATGGGATTCTACTGTCAGAGGGGTACCGGGATGACCTCAAATACTCTCTGCGTAACGGTTCCTCCTCCAAACCAGCACCCCGGGGCCATGCCTCGCATGGAGATGCCCGGAGCACGAATAAGAAAAATGGTATAGTTATTCCTCGATGAACTCTTTGAGCCGCGCGAAGAGGTACTCCTGCACCTCTTCGACGACCTCTCTCTTGCCGCGGAACGCCAGCAGTTCTCTTGCGTCCCCGTCCATGTTTGCAAACGACAACTTCTGCGGCCGCCGCACCACTTCCACGTCGTACTTCTCGACGACGTCGTAGATCATCTTACGGGGCACGCCCGGGGGAACAAGCATATCGTAGAGTTCTTCTTCAGCCATCATTTACCATATCCTACTTTCCTATTTTGATCCGGCGAGACATAATACATGGCCCTCCCCGCACGCCGCCAAGCGGAGTCTTCGGTTTCCCGAGAGAGTTCATGCACCGCCCCATCAGTGCCGCTCCCCGGGCAAGACCGTCGTCCACGAAGACCAGGTGGTCGTTCGGGGTGTCGTAGAGGTTCCGCGCGGTGATGCCCTCGAGGATATACTCGGGCTTCCTCCCCGATATCGCCGCCCGCCCGGTGAACCCAATCGACGAATTCGGCGGGACCATCCCCCTCTCGATGGCGACATCGATGAGCCGGAGCGCCATCCTCGCGCAGACCCGGTCGACGACCTCGGTCAGCATGCCCATGCCGTGCTTCTCGTAGATCTCGTGCCCAATCTCTTCGAGAGCCGGCGTCCCGCTCCCGTTGACGCCCGAGTCGCACCCGATAAGGGCAACTCCCGACCTGTCGGCCACCTCCGCGCAGACCGGGACCCGCCCGAACCTTGTCCGGTCAGGAGGGACGATCCGTATATCGATGTGCTCGTGGCACCGGTCGACGTAGCCCTCGACGACGGAGCGCTTCCTGCCCCCAAACACGCCCTGAATGCTGTGGTCACCGAAGAGATCGAGAGCCGTCCCCGTCCGGTCCTTCACAAGTCCGGTGCCCCGGACGATTGCATCCGGTATGGCACCTGCAAGCCCGCAGAAGTTCCCCGTCGTCTGAGCGAACGGGTTCGGCTCATCCGGGGCGACGTCGCTCGTGATCCGCCCGTCAAGCGTTGTCCCGAAGTCGATGGATATGCAGGGGTTCCGGAAGTCGACCGATGTCCACTTGGCGCCCTCCTTAATGCCCGCCATCGCAAGTTCCCCTTCCATCTCGTTTGCCACCATCTCGACGCCGGTACACCCGACCGGCGGCACGACGCCGGCCACCGCACCGACGAAGACCACCCGGTCGGCGAACGAGAACTGCCGGAGTTTCGGCGGGAGGTTGTCGATCGACATCGGCGGCGTCATCTTCCGCGGGGGGACCCCGGCGGCGAGGCAGCCGTTTGCGAGAGCGATGACGAAGTCCCCGACCTGATCGGGAGAGTCCATCGCCGCCACGACACCGGTGCTCCTGACGACGAAGTCCAGATCGTCCTTGATGCTCAGGTGAGCATCTCTGTGGCACTGGATAAGTGTATCGCGCACCAGTTCCGTGACCGATTCCCTCGTCAGTTCCGTGCCGTCGAGCGTTGCTCCGAAGATCGTCTCGCCCGGTTTTGGCCGCCGGACGTCCCGACTCATCGTCACGGTCTTGTTGATGACATAGGACCTGCCCGTCTCCAGGTTCGTGCCGGTCAGGATACACTTTGTCGTAGTATTGCCCATCTCAACAGACGCCACGATAAAATAGGGCTTCACCCGGTACTCGGGAACACCGTCGCCCGGTCCGTGGGAGAGCGACGGCGGAGGCGGGCTTTCGACGATGTGCGGTGTAGGTTTGAAGAAGCGCTCCAAAAAACGGGCACACATAGTAGTCTTTTCCCTGTCTCCCGGCTTATATTTTTCTATACCCCGGTAGGAGCCCGGAACACGGCAAGAGGGGTGGTCGCCGCGGGGATCCCTCCCGGGGGACCGATGGTCGTATACCGGCCCTTCAGGAGGCTTTTGCCGATTCGGCCAGGTGGGGTTGCCGTCCGGGGCATACCGGGTTTGGTGCGGGTGTCCGGCTCACCCCGGCGGATTTAGCCGGGGATCTCGGCAGAGTTCTTATATATCGATAGTGCGGATAATCACGTTACCGGAAAGGTTTTGGCGCTTTGTCGCGCTGGTTCCGCTTCCAGGAAGAGGTGAACCGTATGGTTGCGCTTTCAAACGAGATTAAGGAGATATTTACCAGAACCAAAGTCATGCCGATGGCCACCGCATCGAAGAGCGGCATACCGAACGTGGCGCCGATGGCATCGATACTGCTCGTGGGCGACGATACCGTCTGGATCATGGACAACTACATGAAGAAGACGCTCGAGAACCTGAAGGAAAACCCTGTTGTAGCCCTCTACTTCTATGACGCGGAGTCCAAGCGCTGCTTCCAGTTAAAGGGCTCAACGGAGATCAGGACGTCCGGCCCCGAGTACGAGCAGTTCCGCGACCGGGTGAAGACAAAGAGCGACAAATACCCGGCGAAATCACTCATCATTGTAAAAATTACCGATGTCTTCGAGTGCACGCCGGGAAAAGAGGCCGGGAAGAAGGTGCTTTGACACTCTCCACGGGCTAAAGCCTGGAGATTCTTGCTTCGTTGACCGGGACTTGCCCCGCCGGGCTTGGCGGTGTAGCGGTCCCGATCTCCACAAGCGTCGATTCGGGTGTGCCCCACCCTACGGCTGCTCGTTTCAGGATATTTTGTGCGGCGTTCAGATCCCGGGGGACAGTGTATCCGCAGACCGGGCAGGAATGGGTTCGCTGCGCGAGATCCTTCTTTTCGCGGTGCCCGCAGAGGAAACAGTCCTGTGTCGTGTAGGCCGGATCGACCAGATGCACATACGTACCAGCATTCGCAGCTTTGTAGCGTATGAACTCCCGGGCCTTGTACCACGCGGCATCGAGAATAGATTTAGATCTGCCGCGGAGTTTCGCATCCAGCGATTCGATCATCGGTTTGATGTTCAGGTGTTCCAGGGCGATGTAGTCGTAGCGGTCAACATAGTAGCGGCTCCATTTGTGCAGGAAATCGTTTCGCCGGTTCTCGACCTGCTCGTGGATCCGGGCAACCCGGACCCGCTGTTTCCGGCGGTTCCTGCTCCCGTCCACGGCCCGGGAGAGTTTCCTCTGGGCCCGGCGGAGCCGCTTCGCAGCCTTCCGGACGTTGTGCGGGTGCGGGAAGACCACACCGTCGGTATCCGTGGAGAAGTTCTCCAGGTTCAGGTCGATCCCGACCGCCCGGGTGCCAGCGGTCGGCTCCGGGGTATCGGGGGTCTCGGAGATGATCGCCACGAACAATTTGTGGGCCGGGGTGTGCTTGACCACGATCTGCTTGATCGTTCCAGGAACCGGACGACTGAGTTCGATCCGCAACTCCCCGATCTTGCTCAGCCAGAGACGGTTGCCGGTGAGCTTGAACCCGGTCTGCTCGTAGATCATCGAGTGAACCCACTTCTTCCGGAGCTTGCCGACCGTTCTTCCCTTCGCCTTCATCGCTCGCAGGGCTTTCAGCTCGCAGGGCTTTCAGGTTGTGGGCGATCTGCTGGACAACGTTCTGCAGAACCTTGCTGTGGACCTCCTTCAACTCGGGATACTCGGTTTTCAACTTCGGGAGGCAGGAGTCACGATACACCCTATTTTCAAGACACCAGGTCCGGACAAAGGAGCACCTCGCAAAGCCGGTGAACAGCCGCCCTGCAACGTTCTGCGAGGGATAAATCCGGTACCGGGTGACATGCCGCATTCCCGACTCCAGAGAACTGTTGGCACTCATCCGGCTATAAGGTATCCCGGGCGGGGTGAAAGTGTACGAACGGACCAGGGGGGGCAATGCATCCCCACGGCTCAAGCCGGGGGCTTGCTTGCATCCCGAAAACCCCAGATCTGTAAGCACCCCTTCAACACTTCTTGAGGTTTTTGAGCAGGCGCGCCTGGATTCCAAAGTAGTTCGAGAACCCGACGGCGTGGTTCTGGTCGATCGTCGACGAATCGAAGGAGACGAGGTCCCCCGAATAGAGCCCGACATCCGAGCTCCGGCCGAGCACCTTCACACTGCCCTTATAGAGGCCGACGTCCACGGTGCCGCTCGCACGCTCCTGCGTCTTGTCGATGAACGCGTTCAGAGCGTAGAAGAGCGGTTCGTGCACGAGACCCATGTAGGCGAGTTCCGACCACTTATCATCGACGATATGCTTGAACGCTATCTCCGAGCGGGTCAGGACGAGGTGCTCGAGGTCGCGGTGCGCCGCGAGGAGGACGGTCGCGGCCGGGTGCTCGTAGATCTCGCGGGCCTTCAGGCCGAGGATCCGGTCCTCGATCATATCGTTGCGGCCCACACCGTTCCTGCCGGCGATCCGGTTCAACTCCCGGATCAGGGCAAGGCCCGGGAGCCTCTTTCCGTTGAGGGCAACCGGGACCCCCTTCTCGAACTCGATCCTGACCTCCTCCATGGCGTCGGGGGCCTCCTTCGGCGATACCGTCCAGGCGTAGATCTCCTCAGGCGGGTGGAAGGCCGGGTCTTCGAGCTTGCCGCCCTCGATGCTCCGGCTCCAGCAGTTCTCGTCGACGCTGTAGGGATTCTCCTTCCCGACACTCACCGGGACGTTGTGCTCCTGCGCATAGCAGATCTCCCACTCGCGAGTCAGGTTCATCTCCCGCATCGGTGCAATGATCTCGTAGCCTGCGGACCTGAAGATAAAGTCGAACCGGAGCTGATCATTTCCTTTGCCGGTGCACCCATGTGCGATCTTTGAAGCGCCTTCCTTCTCTGCGACCTTCACGATCTCTTCGGCTATCAGCGGGCGGGCGAGCGCCGTGCCCATCGGGTAGCCCTCGTACGACCCGTTCGCCTTGATCGAGGGGAAGAGGCAATCTGCTACAAACTTCTCCTTCGCATCGATGGTGTAGTGGTTATCTGCAAGCATCCGGCCCTTCTCTGTTGCCCGGGCTACCTCCTCCTCGGGCTGGCCCACGTCGACTGCAACGGTGACAATCTCGGCAAACCCGTAGTGCTCGCGCAGGAGGGGGATACAGACGGAGGTATCGAGACCTCCCGAAAACGCTAGGACGACTTTTCCCTTTTCCATATTACTGATCTCCGCGTTCCTGGTTTCTGTCTGACAGCGACAGCCTGGAGTAATCTACAATAGTACGACCTCTCACCCAATAAAAGAATGGTATGGATGGGCGCACCAGCGGGAACGGGAACCGTTTCCGGTATTTCCGGAGGTCAGGAGGTGCCGGAGAGCCGGTATGCTGAGGTGTACGGAACACCATCCATGACAGCCCCCACAACCCTGGAGCTCTCCTGTGCGGCCGGGGCTCCCGGGGCGGGGTGCCGCAGTATGGGATCCGGCAGAATGGACATTATACCGGAGATAGCCGATAAATTAGCGGTAAATTACAGGATGGCGGACATGGCTATATTCTATCTTAAATTACACCGCAAAATTTCGGAAAAACTCAAATTCCCCTTAATATTGGGCATTTTTCAAAAACAAAGATTATAACAAAGATGAAATAGAAATCGTGAAGCTGGAGGGTTCCGTTATTTTTGAGAAGTTATCCAGAGAAGACTCAACATCGTTACAACCAATCGTCAGTGTGAAGGGCCTGACCAAGGTATTTGGCCAGGATCCCGGGAAAGCACTGGTACTTCATCGGTCCGGCTGCTCAAAACAGGAGATCCATGAAGAGACCGGTGAGACACTGGCCCTCAATAACGTCTCATTTGAGGTTATGCCGGGCGAAATATTCGTCCTGATGGGACTCTCCGGGAGCGGAAAATCGACGCTCCTGCGCTGCATCAACCGGCTCATCGAGCCTACCGAGGGTGAAATACTGATCGATGGCGAAGATGTCGTCGGTATGAGCCAGAAGGAACTGCGAGCGACCCGAAGGCGCAGACTGGGCATGATCTTCCAGAACTTTGCACTCCTCCCCCATCGGACGGTTCTCGACAACGTCGTCTTCGGCCTTGAAGTCCTGGGCATCCCCGAGGCTGAGCGCTGCCAAAAAGGCGAGGAAGTCCTCCGTATGGTGGGACTTGACGGCTACGGGGCGAGCATGCCCTCCCACCTCTCCGGCGGCATGAAGCAGCGGGTCGGGCTTGCCCGGGCGCTCACCAGCGACCCGGATATACTTCTGATGGACGAGGCGTTCAGCGCCCTCGACCCGCTCATCAGGAGGGACATGCAGGATGAACTGCTTGAGATCCAGCAACGACTCTGCAAGACGATCATCTTCGTCACCCACGATCTCGATGAAGCCCTGAAACTCGGCGACCGCATCGCCCTGATGAAGGACGGTGTGATCGTGCAGATCGGCACACCCGAGGAGATCCTGACGAACCCGGAGAACGCTTACGTTGAACGGTTCGTCGCCGATGTGGATCTGACGAGGGTGCTCTCGGCAAGCGACGTTATGCGCCGCCCCGAACCGGTTGCTCAATGCACCGCAGGGCCAAGGGTAGCTCTGCACCTCATGGAGGAGCATGACATTGCAGGGATATTCGTCGTCACCCGCCAGCGCCTGCTCCGCGGGCGGGTGACGCTCGACGACGCTGCCGGAGCCGTCAGGGAGGGAACGTCGATGAAGGATATCCTCATCACCGATCTTCCTGTTGTGGCTCCCGATGCAACGCTATCCGACATCATATCGCTGATCACCAAGAGCCCCTACCCTGTGGCGGTTGTGGACGACACGGGCAGGCTCAGAGGGGTCATATCACGCGGTGCCATCCTTGCAGCTCTCGCACGAAAGGGGGAGGATGCTCATGCAGTTGCCTAAACTTCCCGTAGGAGAGGCCGTCGAGATGCTCGTCGACGGGATCGAGGAGTACTTCGGCTGGTTGCTTGACGGCGCCAGCGAAGGGCTGCGGTACCTCGTGGGTGGATTTGAGGATATCCTTCTCTCCGTACCGGCACCCGCCCTGATCCTCCTCGCGAGCGCGCTGGTCTGGTTCGTCACCCGGCGGGATATCAGGCTGGCGGGACTCACCGCACTTGGCCTGCTGCTGATCTGGAATCTTGAACTCTGGGATCTCGCGATGCTCACCCTGGCACTCGTCAGCATATCGACGATGCTCGCGCTCGCCATATCGATCCCGGTCGGGATCGCCGCTGCGGGGAGCGAACCGTTGAACGCCGCTCTTCGACCGGCCCTCGACCTCATGCAGACCATGCCGTCGTTCGTCTACCTCATCCCGGCGGTGATCTTCTTTGGCCTCGGGAGCGTCCCCGGCATCATCGCAACAGTCGTCTTTGCCATGCCGCCGGCGCTGCGCCTCACCAATCTCGGGATCCGGCAGGTGCCCCGGGAGTTGATCGAGGTTGCGGACGCTTTCGGCACCACGCCCCGCCAGAAACTTTTTAAAGTGCAGCTCCCGGTCGCGCTCCCCACCATCATGGCAGGGGTGAACCAGTGCATCATGCTCGCCCTCTCCATGACCGTCATCGCATCGATGATCGGGGCGGCGGGGCTTGGCTACCAGGTGCTTGTGGGTATCCAGCGGGTGGATATCGGTATGGGGTTTGAGGCGGGGCTTGCTATCGTGATCATAGCGATCATCCTCGATCGGATCACCCAGAACCTTGTGCCGCAGCATGAGAACCGGTGACCCGTTCAGAGTGAACCGGGGTCCGCTCATCCGCCCCGGACTGTTCGTCAGGGCCCGGAACTCCACATGGCCGGGCTCGAAGTACTATCTGGCCGCCTTCTGGCGGCAACCAACTACAAGGTGAAGAAATGATTCAAAAGAAAGGAAGCTTACTCGTACTGACAGGTATCGTTCTGATGATCTGCCTCCTCTCCGCCGGCTGCACCGGCACACAAGGATCAACTGAGCCTGCAAAGGAGATCAGCATCGGCTACGTCACCTGGGACTGCGCCATCGCGAGCACCAACGTGATGAAGCATGTCTTTGAAGAGGCAGGGTACGACGTCACCCTGATCGCGGTCGACGCAGGGCCGCTCTTCCAGGCGCTTGCCAACGGAAACGTCGACTTCACGACGACCGGATGGCTCCCGCACACTCATGAGCGTTACTGGGAGCAGTACGGCGATCGGATCGAATACGTCAATGAGAATATTCCCGGAGCAGCACGTATCGGGCTCGTCGTCCCCACCTACGTGACCATCGACTCGATCGAGGAGATGAACGGTGTCGCAGATAAGTTCGGCGGCAGGATCGTCGGTATCGAGCCCGGTGCGGGCGTCATGGCCCGGACCGAGCAGGCCATTGCGGATTACGGCCTTGATTACAATCTGGTCGCAAGCAGCAGTGCAGGCATGACAGCTGAACTCAGCTCCGCCATCAACGATGAGAAGTGGATCGCGGTGACAGGGTGGTCGCCGCACTGGAAGTTCGGCCGCTACGACCTCAAGTTCCTTGAAGACCCGAAGGGCGCCTACGGCGGGGCCGAAGATATCGTGACCCTCACGAGATCGGACTTAAAGACTGATGACCCGGAGGCCTACGGCATCCTGACCCGGTTCGAGTGGACCGGTGAGGATATTGCCTCAGTCATGACCGATATTGCGGGCGGCATGCCTGAAGAGGAAGCCGCGAAGGCATGGATCGATGCCAACCCCGAGACGGTCAAAGTCTGGCTTGGGGAGGAATAATCCCTCTTTTTCTCAAAGCACCGGCCTGGATCGCCCCGTTTCTTTCTGTGCCCATAGCCGTTCCCTCATCCACGTTCAGCCCGGGCGAGCATGGGGACATGGATGCCGCGCACAGTCTGCGGTCCACAAGCGGGAGCAACGAGGCGATAACGATGAAGGGAAATGGGTTGTGTGGAGTGCCGGGGGTTATGCCGACCCGATGTAGTGCCCGAGCGGTTCGAGAGTGATCTTCTCGCGCTTGATGGCATCGATCGCCATCGCCGCTGCCCGCGCCGCCTGGAGCGTGGTGATATATGGGATGCCGTAATCGACGGCGGCCCGCATGATCTGGATGTGGTCCTGCCGGGACGCCTTGTCCGCCGGGGTGTTGATGATCAGCCGGATACTGCCGGAACGCATGGCATCGATGACGTTCGGGGATCCTTCCTGGACCTTCCGTACAAGGTTTGCCTCGACGCCGTTCTGGGTGAGGAAGTCGACCGTCCCACTCGTGCCGTAGAGCGAGAGGCCGAGTTCCCGGAGTTTCCGCGCGACGGGCAGGAGTTCCTCTTTCTGCTCGTCCGTCACCGATATGAATATGTTCCCGGCCGTCGGCAGGGTGTTGTCCGCGGCGGTGCACGCCTTGTAGTAGGCACGGCCGAAGTCGTAGTCGATGCCCATCACCTCGCCGGTGCTCTTCATCTCCGGACCGAGCACGGTGTCCACGCCGGGGAGTTTGTTGAAGGGCAGGAGCACCTCCTTCACCGCTACGTGCTCGATCTCGGGCTCGGCGATATCCATATCGGCAAGTTTCCTGCCGACCATCACCTTCGCCGCGAGCTTCGCGAGCGCGATGCCCGTCGCCTTCGCGACGAACGGCACGGTCCGGCTTGCACGCGGGTTCGCCTCGAGCACGTAGACCACGTCGTTCTGGACAGCATACTGAATGTTGATCAGCCCGACGACACCGAGACCGAGGGCGAGTTCCTTCGTGTAGTCGCGCACCCGCGCGATAACTGAGGCCGAGAGGGACTGCGGCGGGATGACGCAGGCCGAGTCGCCGGAGTGGACCCCGGCCCACTCGATATGCTCCATGATGCCGCCGATCAGGACATCCGTCCCGTCGCAGACCGCATCGACGTCGATCTCGACAGCGTTTCTGAGGAACGAGTCGATCAGCACCGGATGCTTCCTGCTCACGCGGACGGCTTCTTTGATGTAACTCTCAAGTTCGGTCTCGTCGTGGACGAGTTCCATCGCCCGCCCGCCAAGGACATAGGACGGCCGCACGAGGACCGGGTAGCCGATCGCCCGTGCCTTCTCCCGCGCCTCTTCCTCCGAGTAGGCGGAACTGTTCGCCGGGCTTGGTATACCAAGCCGGGAAAGAAGCCGGCTGAACCGGTCACGGTCTTCCGCCGCATCCATGGCGTCGGGCGACGTGCCGAGGATCTTTGTCGGGAGGCCGAGGCGCCTGATCTCCGCTTCCAGCGGCATGGCCAGGTTCACCGAGTTCTGGCCGCCGAACTGGACCATGACGCCGTAGTAGTCGTCCTTCTTGAGTATATTGACGACATCCTCGAGTTGCATCGGCTCAAAGAAGAGCCTGTCGGACGTGTCGGCGTCGGTCGAGACCGTCTCCGGGTTATTGTTGACGATATGGACCTCGATCCCCTCTTCCTCCCGGAGCGCCATCACAGCGTGGACGGTGCAGTAGTCGAACTCGATCCCCTGACCGATCCGGATCGGCCCGGAACCGAGGATCAGCACCTTTTTGGCGCCGTTCCGGGTCAGCTCGCACCCGTCTTCCCAGGTCGAGTAGAAGTAGGGCGTGGTGGCCGGGAACTCGGCGGCGCAGGTATCCACCATCTTGTATGTCGGCGTCCCCGCGAGTGCCTCGACCTCACCGGCGGCCTTCCCCGTCAGTGCCTGCAACTCTTCGTTCGCGAAGCCGCAGCGCTTCGCGACCCTGATATCCTCAGGCGCAAAAGCGGTCTGGAGCCTCTGTTCCAGGTCCACGATGTTCTTGATCTTCTCAAGGAAGAATGGCGTGATAGCCGTGAGGTCGGCAACCTCCCTGACCGTGAACCCTTCCCGGAAGGCATCAAAGAGGCACCCGAACCGCTCGTCCGTCGGAGACGTAAGGATCATCCGGATCTCGCTTGGGCTCGTGTGCCGCTGCATATCGTTATCAAGCGACCGGAGCGCCTTCTTGAACGCCTCCTCAACCGTCCTCCCGATCGCCATTACCTCGCCGGTGCTCTTCATCGCCGTGGTGAGCGTCCGGTCTGCGGACTTGAACTTGTCAAAGGGCCACCGGGGCACCTTCACCACGACGTAGTCGATGGCAGGCTCGAAGGATGCCGGGGTGACGCCGGTCACGGGGTTCATGATCTCATCGAGCCGGAGCCCTATGGCGATCTTCGCCGCCACTCGGGCGATCGGGTAGCCGGTCGCCTTGGATGCGAGTGCCGACGACCGCGAGACCCGGGGGTTCACCTCGATGATCCGGTAGTCGCCGTCCTTGAAAGCGAACTGGACGTTGCACCCGCCCTGCACGTCGAGCGCCCGGATGATCCGTATCGCAGCGCTCCGGAGCGTCTGGTACTCGTCGTCCCGCAGGGTGAGGATGGGCGCAACGACGACGCTCTCGCCGGTGTGGATGCCCATCGGGTCGACGTTCTCCATGCCGCATATGATGATGCAGGTATCGGACGAGTCCCGCATCACCTCAAACTCGATCTCCTTCCACCCGGCGACGCTCTCTTCCACCAGCACCTGGTGGATACGGGATCGGGCGAGCCCGATCTCGATGATCCGCCGCATCTCGTCAGGCGTGTGCGCAACGCCGCCGCCTGAGCCGCCCAGGGTGTACGCCGGCCTGATGATCGCCGGGAGGCCGACCTCCCGGACCGCCTCGTCGATCTGGCTCATGTTCTCGAGGATCATGCTCCGCGGGATGGGCTCCCCGATGGCGTTCATCAGGTCCCGGAACTGCTCGCGGTCTTCTCCCCGGTAGATCGCCTCAAGCGGCGTCCCGAGGATCTCCACGCCCTCGAGCGCACCAATCTCCGCGAGCTCCGCCGTCATGTTCAGGCCGGTCTGGCCGCCCATGCCGCTCAGTATCCCGTCCGGCCTCTCCTTCTGGATGATCTTTGCTATGATCTCGGCTTTCAGGGGCTCGATGTAGATGACGTCGGCCGTATCGGGGTCGGTCTGGATCGTCGCAGGGTTCGAGTTGACGAGGACGACCTCGACACCCTCTTCCCGGAGCGCCCGGCAGGCCTGCGACCCTGAAAAGTCGAACTCCGCCGCCTGCCCGATCTGGATGGGGCCGGAGCCGATGATGAGGACCTTTCTGATGTGAGATTTCTTCGGCATTATGGGATCCCCCTGTAGATGCGATCAAAGAAGTGCATCTCCGTGTCCCGGGGCCCGCCGTGCGCCTCCGGGTGGAACTGAACGCAGGTTATGCTGAGGTCCTTGTTCTCGAATCCCTCGACCGTGCCGTCGTTCACGTTCCGGTATGAGACAACGCATCCCTCGGGCAGGGTCTCTTCATCGACCGCAAAACCGTGGTTCTGCGTCGTGATGTAGATGCTCCCGTCCCGGTAACGAACCGGCTGGTTTGTTCCCCGGTGACCAAACTTCATCTTGTAGGTCTCTCCCCCAAGGGCCAGGGCGACCACCTGGATGCCCATGCAGATACCTACGACCGGCATCTCCCCGGCCAGGTCCCGGACGCACCGGATGGCGTCGACCGCCCTCCTCGGGTCGCCGGGGCCGTTCGAGATGAAGAGTGCGTCGGGCTTTGCGGCCATCACCTCGTCCGGTGCGGCGGTGTGCGGGAAGACGTGGATATCCGCGCCACGGTAGCCGAGGCTTGCGAGGATGTGCCGTTTCACACCGAGGTCGATGACGGCAATCCGTTTCCCGGTGCCGCTGATGCGGTACGGTTCACGGCAGGAGACGCTCCCGATGAGGTCGGCGTCGCTGATCGAGGGGACGGCCCGGGCGCGCCGAACCGCTTCATCTCCGTCCTCGCCGCCGACGATGAGGGATGCCCGGAGTGTGCCGGCCGTTCGGGTCTTTATCGTCAGGTTGCGCGTATCGACGCCTGATATCCCCAGAAGGCCGTTCTCTTCGAAGTATTCTGCAACCGATGGTTGCGCTGCGGGCACGCGCGCGATCTCACGCGCGACGCAGCCCCGTGCGTGAACCCCCAAACTCTCAAAATTCTGGAGATCCACACCGTAATTCCCGATGAGGGGATACGTAAACATCAATATCTGCCCGGCATAGCTGGGGTCCGTCAATGCTTCCATATAACCGGTCATCTGCGTGGTGAAGACGAGTTCACCGGAACATATCCCCTCAACGCCAAAACCATTCCCTACAACAAATGTTCCGTCTTCAAGACCCAGAACCGCCTTCATGAATTACCATATCATGTGGATCAGATTCCTTATTAACGGTAATGACGGATCGAACGCCTACCCCGGCAACCCGGCCGGAAACTCGAAAACACGGGCTTCTATCGCCCCGACTGCCGAAGCTGGCGGCTTATGAGGTGACGCGCGGTGCATGAGAGCGCGGCAGAGAAGATCCGATCGATCGAGACGCCCGAGGGGACGTTTACCGTCAGGCTCATCCTCGATGACTTAGGAAGCATCTATCCGGGCATGATCCGGTACACCGTCGAGGTTCTCCGCGGCACCGAGGCGGTCTACACGTATGCCGTCAACTCCTACGAGAGTGCACGCCCTGACTCCCCCATTGATACACGGAAAGTGGCGGAGATAGTCTTCTTTCGGCTCGCGCACGACGTGGCGTCCCGCCCCCACGCCTACACCCGCCCGAGGTTTTTCACCCGCCCGCTCCCGGGAAGCGGCACCTGTGATGTCGTCATACTGCAGGGGAGCCCGCGCCGGTTCGGGAACTCTGCCCGGATCGCGTCATGGTGCGACGACGAAGCCGCCCGGGCCGGCCTCTCCTCCCGGGTCCTCTTCCTGCAGGATATGGATATCCGGGCGTGTATCGGCTGTTATACCTGCTACAACTACGGTTACTGCCCGGTCGACGACGATATGCCCGGGATCATCCGGGCTCTTGAATCCGCTTCCGTCATCGTCGTCTGCACGCCGGTCTACACCAGCACCGTCCCGGCCGGCCTCAAAGCGGTGATCGACCGCTGCCAGTGGCTCCACGCCCGGGAGAAGGTGCTCGGGAGAGAGGTGCATGCCCGGGGCCTGCTCGTCGCCGTCGCGGGACGGCGGGGGACCGATCCGTTTGTCTGCGTGACAAGAGTGGTCGATGCGTTCATGGAGAACCTGGGCATCCTGCCCGCCGGGCCGGTGCTGATCGGCGACCTCGATCGGGTCCGGGACGTCGGGAAGATCGAGGGGTCTGAAGGCGATGTCCGGGCGGCGTTGCGTGCGCTGCTCGCTCCCCGAGACGAAGGATAATATAGCATTCGTCCCCCACCGATGATACATGGCAGAAGTGACTGTTGAGATTGTCGGGCTCATGGAATCTGAATGCGGCCCGTTTCCCTGCGACGAGACGAGATCCTGCGGCCTTGAGACCTGTTACCCGTCGAATAGCCTGATAGACGCCATCAGCGCCCTGCGCGACGAACTTCTCGCCGGGTACGGGGATAAGGTCGAGGTGAAGGTGACACTGATCGACGAGGAGATGCCCGATTACGTCAAGGAGATCATCGAGGAGCGCCACCCACCTATACCGATCGTCCTTGTCAATGGGCGGCTTACGTCGATCGGAAGGGTCTCACTCGGTCTGATAAAAGAGGAGATTGATTATGCGCTTGAAGAGTCCTAGAATATCTTCTTCAACTCACCGGTCCCAAGGTCGAAGTACAGGCCGTGAAGCCGAACCTGGCCTTCTTTTTCCGCAACCCTGACCGGAGGATAGGTGCGGAGGTGCTCAAGCTGCAGGCCGACGTTCTCGATCTCGATGAGACGCCGCCGGAGTTTTTCCTCATCCGGGTTCTTCGGTACCTGGAGTCTGCTCTCGACACGGCGTTTCGCCTCCATTGCGTTGTTCAGCCAGAGCGGGATGTATGCATCGTCGCTCTCCTCGTCCAGCCCCTTTATAGCGCCGCAGTCTGAGTGCCCGCAGATGGCGATATCGCCGACCTTGAGATGGTGGATCGCATACTCAAGCACGGTCGCGAAGTTCCAGTCATGAACCGGGACGATGTTACCGATGTTCCGTTGCACGAAGATCTCCCCGGCCTGTGAGCCGGTGATGCGTTCTGGGTCCACGCGCGAGTCTGAGCACCCAATCCAGAGGACCACTGGGTGCTGGCTTGATGCCAGAGCCTCATAATGCTCGGGGTTCTTCCCGAAGTCATCTTCCCTAAAACGTTCGTTTCCCTCGAGAAACTTCTCTATCATCTCTCATACTCCATAGACGGTATGCGGGCGCCCGCCGTGGGCGGGTGCGCCTAAAGATGGGGTTACGCCTAATGGTTTAAAAATACATATGGCTGGATGTTGCAGAGGAAGGCAGTCGTGCAGGAACCAGGTGAATGGGGGTTGCTTCTGCCCGTAAGGGTGTCTGACACACCGGAACGCCCCTGCACACCAGTGCCCGGATCGGGGGTGCAGAGAACTCAATGCATCATCGCATTGAGAGAAACATAGTTAACAAATCCGTTTTGTATATAATATATTGCCTTCAACCGGAGCCACGGTGCCGGCGAGGAGTATGCGCTCCCCCTTGAGAGGAGGGTCAGGCTCTGCTGAAAGCCTCTCTTCTGGAAAACCGACGGCGATTCAGGGCAATCTCATCTCCCGCCTCGTGCGAGCGGGTACGGGCATCCTTGCCAAAAAAAGAGGTTACCTCTGGACGGCGCCGAGGTTCGCCTGCTCGACGGTCCGTGCATACCGGGCGAGCACGCCCGTAAGCCGGTGCGTCGGAGGTTTCCAGGCTCGTCTGCGCTCTTCCAGGGTCTCCGCATCGAGAGAGAGGTCGAGGCGTTTTTCGTAGAGGTCGATCACCAGCTCGTCGCCGTCCTCCACGAAGGCGATCGGCCCGCCGACCGCGGCCTCGGGGGCGACGTGCCCGATGCACGGCCCCCGGGTGCCGCCCGAGAAGCGCCCGTCCGTCACCAGGGCAACCCGGGCGTAGCCGAGGCCCATCAGCGCGGATGTCGGTGAGAGCATCTCGGGCATCCCGGGCCCCCCCCTCGGCCCCTCGTACCGGATTACGATGACGTCGCCCTCCGCGATCTCGCGGTGGAGGATCGCCTCCATCGCCGCCTCTTCACCGTCAAAGACCCGCGCCGGGCCCTGGTGCCGCCACATCTGCTCCGGGACGGCGGCGCACTTGACGACGGCGCCGTCCGGGGCGAGCGACCCCCGCACGACCTTCAGGCCGCCGGCAGGGCTGACCGGTGCGTCGGCCATCCGGATAACGTCCGGGTCGGCGACCCGGGCGCTTGCTGCTATATCAAGGATTGAGCGGCCCGAGACCGTCGGGGCGTCGTCGATGTAACCTTCGAGCATCTTTAAGACCGCAGGAATGCCTCCCGCCCGGTGGAGGGCAAGCATCGAGTGCGGCCCGCCGGGCTGCATGTGGCATATGTGGGGGGTCTCTTCGCTGACGACGTTGAAGGTCTCAAGGTCGAGGGGGACGCCCGCCTCCCGGGCGACGGCCATCAGGTGGAGGACCGTGTTCGTCGACCCCCCGAGCGCCATGTCAACCCGGATGGCGTTCTTAAGGCTTGTAGGGGTGACGATATCCCGCGGGCGGATACCCTCCCTGACGATGCCGACCGCCCGCTCTCCGCTCTCCCGGGCTATGCGGAGTTTGGCCGCGTCGACCGCAGGGATGGCGGCGCATCCCGGGAGGGAGAGGCCCAGCGCCTCGGTTATGCACGCCATGGTGTTTGCAGTGTAGAGCCCCTGGCAGCTGCCGCACCCGGGCATCGCCGCGCACTCGAGTTCCCCAAGTTCCTCTTCGCTCATCGTGCCGGCGGCGACGCGCCCCACGCCCTCGAAGACGTCGATCAGGGAGAGTTCCCGGCCCGCGGCGTAGCCGGGGAGCATCGGGCCGCCGGTGACGACGATCGTCGGGATGTTGCACCGCACCGCCGCCATGAGCATGCCGGGGACGATCTTGTCGCAGGTGCCGATGCAGATCAGGCCGTCGAACCGGTGCGCCTCGGCCATCAGCTCGACAGCGTCGGCGATGTTCTCCCGCGAGGGGAGGGAATACCGCATCCCCTCATGACCCATGGCGATCCCGTCGCAGATGCCGATGGTCCCGAACTCGAACGCCACGCCGCCTGCGGCCGCGACACCCTCCTGCACCTTCTGCGAGAGGGACCGGAGGTGGGTGTGCCCGGGGACGATCGTGTTATACGCGTTTGCTATGCCGATGAAGGGCAGGTCCATCTCCCGGTCGGTCACGCCGAGCGACCTGAGCAGCGCCCTGTTCGGGGCACGCTGGTAGCCTTTCTTAACCGTCTCACTCCGCATGGTTATCCTCGTAGGAGAGTACGCGCGCAGGGGGAGAAGAGGATTCCGGTTGTTGGGATGGTGGTGCAGGTGGGGAGATGTTCGCGCATGATGGCGGGTGAGTTCTCATATTTGAGAACGCTTACAACGCACACTCTTTGAGTTATCACATCCCATTCGGCCAAACATACCCATACACGGATTTTCAGTGGACATCGCCACGCACTGCCCCCGCCCCCTAGGGCGGGGGAGGAGCGCGAAGCGCGGGTGGGGTGGGGGTTACATGCCTCCTTAGAGATAGAAACAGGGGAGGGGGGATGCTCCCCCCTCCCCGTCAGCCCCTCCCCCAATGGCGATACCCCCACGGTCCACTGTATGGGGGTTTATCAGAGTGTACCTGTTCTATGTTTTGGGGCTACGCTTACACTCTGGTGCTCATGTTACTGCAAAACCCTACAAAACCCGGGAACAATCAGTGCAGAAAAAGGATACTATATCAGCACGGGGGGACACCTGCCCCCCGTTCCCTCACCCCGACAGCCCTTCCCCGTCGTAGAGGTTCACCACGCCCCCGATGACGATCACCGCCGGGGGTCGGACGCCGCGAGCGCGGGCGGCTTCGACGATATCGGCGAGGGTCCCGACCGTCACGCGCTGGTCGGGCCGGAGCCCTCTCTCGATGATTGCCACCGGGGTCGCCGGGTCTTTGCCGTGCGCAGCGAGCGCCGCCGCGATGGCCGGGAGGTTCTTTACACCCATCAGGATCACGAGGGTCCCTTTCAGGCGCGAGAGGACCTCCCAGTCGAGAGCGGACTCAGGCTTCGTAGGGTCCTCGTGGCCGGTGATGAAGGTCACCTCTGAAGCGTACCGCCGGTGGGTGACCGGTATGCCGACCATCTCCGGGACGGCGATGGCGCTCGTCACCCCCGGCACAACCTCGACGCTGATGCCGTGCTCCCGGAGCACCTCTATCTCCTCCCCGCCTCGGCCGAAGAGGAAGGGGTCGCCCCCTTTCAGGCGCACGACCACTTTACCTGCCTTCACCCTCTCGACCATCAGCGCCTCGATCTCGTGCTGTTTCAGCGTGTGGTTGCCGCCGTACTTCCCGCAATCGATCAGTTCGGCGTCCCGCGGGAGCGTCGAGAGGATCTCCTCCCCCGGAAGCTGGTCGTAGAGGACCACATCCGCACTGTCGATAACCTCGCGGGCCCTCAGCGTCAGGAGGCCGAGCCCTCCCGGGCCGGATCCGACAAGATACGCTTTTCCTATCATGGTTTCACCCCGAGGGCCGTATAGGCCTCCCGGATCAGGTCTCCCCCCTTCTCGCGCAGGGCCCGTCCGCACGCCCGCGCCTCGTCGGGCGTCGTGACGTGCCGCTCGATACGCTCCCACCGGGAGCCGTCGAGCGCGAGCACCTCGGCGATCAGGTCCCCACCCCGGCAGTAGATCCCCTGCGGGGTGAAGCATCCCCCGCCGACCTCCTCCATGACGGCACGCTCGATCTCCACGTCGAGGCGGCTGGGTGCATGGTCGAGTGCCGCGAAGGCTCCGGTGACGGCCGGGTCGTCCCGGCAGACAACCGCGACGGTGCCCTGGTTCGGCGACGGGACGAACCGGTTCGTGGGGAGGGGCTCCCCGGACAGCCGGAGCCCGAGCCGCTGGAGGCCCGCCTCCGCAAGCACGATGGCGTCGTACTGCCCCTCGCGGAGTTTCCGTATCCGGGTATCGACGTTCCCCCGGAGCTGCTTCACCGCTAGCGTCGGGTCGTCGCGGAGGAGCTGGGCGCGGCGCCGGGTGCTCGACGACCCGACGACGCGGACCGCATCGAGAGGGGCCTCGTGCACAAGGAAGTCCGCAGGAGAGTCCCGTTCGAGCACAGCGCAGCAGGTAAGCCCCACCGGCCGCTCCGCCGGGATATCCTTCATGCTGTGCACCGCAGCGTCGATCTCGCGGCGGAGGATCGCATCGTCAAGTGCCCGCACAAAGACCCCCTGCCCGCCGATGGCGTGGAGGGGGACGTTGGTCGCGGCGTCGCCCTCGGTCGTGATCGTGACTATCTCTGCCTCGGTACCCCGGTCGGCGAGCATGCCGACCACCCTGGTTGTCTGCGCAAGCGCGAGAGCGCTTCCTCGTGTGCCTATGCGAAGAGACATGATCCGTATGCGTCCGCTATCTGTTCAATATCCCGTTCTGTGTGCGCGGCGGAGAGGAAGTTCGTCTCGAACTGCGACGGCGGGAGGAAGACCCCCGCGTCGAGCATCGCCTTCCAGAACCGTCCGAACGCCTCAGTGTCGCACTCTTTGACCTCCCGGTAGTTCCGCGGGGCTGGGTCCCGGAAGAAGTGCTTGAAGGCCGAGCCTATCCTGACGAACGAGCCCCTGCCCGCATCCGCGGCGACCTCCCCGATAGCCCGGGTGGCGTCGTCGAGCCGCCGGTAGATCTCCGGGTGCTCATGGAGGTAGCGGAGCGCCGCAGACCCCGCCGCGAGGCTCACCGGGTTGCCGCTGAATGTCCCCGCCTGGTAGACCGGGCCAGCGGGGGCGACCAGTTCCATAATGTCGCTCCGCCCCCCGAAGGCCCCGATGGGGAGGCCGCCGCCGATGATCTTGCCGAACGTGGCGATGTCCGGCTTTACACCATAGAGCACCTCCGCGCCGCCGATACCGACCCGGTATCCGGTGATAACTTCATCGAGGATGAGAAGGACGTCGTAGGCGGCGGTGATCTCCCGGACGTCGGCCAGGTAGTCGTCGTCGGGGAGCACCGGCCCGATGTTTCCCATGATCGGTTCGAGGATGAATGCGGCAACGTCGTCGTTCCCGGCAAGAAGCGTCTCCAGAGCCTCGGGGTCGTTATACGGGACCTGCCGGGTGTGCGCCACAAGGTCCGCGAGGACACCTGCGGAGTCGGGCACTCCGAGCGTTGTCGCCCCCGACCCGGCCTTTACCAGGACCGCGTCGTGGGCGCCGTGGAACCCGCCTTCGACCTTTATAATGTCCTGCTTCCCCGTGTAGCCGCGGGCGAGCCGGATCGCGGCCATCGTCGCCTCGGAGCCCGACGAGACGAACCGGATCATATCGATACCGGGGTGGTCGCCGGTGATCAGCTCCGCAAGGTCGATCTCGAGGGGCGACGGCGTGCCGTAGAGCCACCCCTTATCGAGCTGGCGCCCTATAGCCTCCCGGACGCCCGGATGAGCGTGGCCGAGGATGAGGGGGCCGTAGCCGAGGCAGCAGTCGACGAGATCGGCCCCGTCGACGGTCGTGAGGTGTGAGCCCGCCGCCCGCTCCACATAGAACGGGTAGGGCTTGATTGCCCGGACGGGGCTGCTGACGCCGCCCGGCATCAGGGTCTTTGCCCGCGAAAAAAGGTCACTGCTCTTCATCGAGCCACCTCGTTACATCTTCGGCGAAATAGGTGATGATCAGGTCGGCCCCGGCGCGCTTTATGGCGGTGAGGCTCTCGAGGGCAACGGCCCGCTCGTCCAGCCAGCCGCGCTCTGCGGCCGCCTTGATCATAGCGTACTCCCCGCTGACCTGGTAGGCCGCCACCGGCAGGCCGAACTCCTTGATGGATGAGAGGATGTCGAGGTATATTCCAGCCGGCTTGACCATCAGGATATCCGCCCCTTCGGCCGCGTCGAGCTCCGACTCCATCACCGCCTCGCGTGCGTTGCCCGGGTTGATCTGGTAGGTCGTCCGGTCGCCGAAACTGAATCCCGAGTCCGCAGCGTCACGGAACGGCCCGTAGAGGGCGCTCGAAAACTTTGAGGAGTAGGACATGATCAGGACGTTCTGGTATCCGGCGGTATCCAGGGCCCCCCGGATCGCCTGCACCATACCGTCGAGCATGCACGACGGCGCGACGATATCGGCGCCGCTCTCGGCATGGGAGACAGCGATCCGGGCCATCAGCGCAAGCGAGGAGTCGTTCTGGAGGTCAGGGCCGTCGGCAGTTTCTCCAACAATGCCGCAGTGGCCGTGGTCGGTGTACTCGCAGGCGCAGACATCGGTAACGACTACCATCTGCGGCAACCGTTCCTTGATCTTCCGGACGGCCCGCTGGACGACGCCGTCCGCTGCATAGGCTTCGGTCGCCTCGCTGTCTTTTGCGGCCGGGATACCAAAGAGGATCACCGCCCGGATACCGGCGTTTTGGAGACGCTCGCAGTAGTCGGCGACCCCGTCCATCGGGTGGCGGAACTGCCCCGGCATCGAGGCGATGGGTAGTGGTGTGCTGATCGATTCATCAACAAAGACCGGCGCTATCAGGTCGGTCTTCTGAAGTTCTGTTTCGCGGAGGAGCGGCTGGATTATCCGCCGCCGTATCCGTCTCATTCGTCGTTCTGGGAACATGGTTCTCCCCGGGTAATCGCCCTCATCAGGCTCTCTGCTGTCGTTATATCGCCGCACTCCGCGCTCGCGCGGATGGATGTCGTCACGTCGGAGAGGAGTTTCTTCGTGAGCGCCCGCGTCAGGTCATCGATGACCTCCGCCGTGCGGCTATCCTCCTCCCCCAGGCGCGCGAGCGCCCGGTCACGTTCACGTGCCCGGATCGACTCCGCCCAGGTGTAGAGGAGGGCGAGTGTCTCGTCGGCCGCCGTCCGCCGGAGGAGGCGGATGAAATGGTCGAGTTCCTCGTCGATGATCCCCCGTGCCCGGTCCGCCTCGCTCCTCCGGGAGTCCATGGCGGCGTCGTTGATGTTCCGGAGGTCGTCGATGGTGAAGAGATGCACGCCTTCGACGGACCGCACCCCCTCCTCGACATCGCGGGGCTGGGCGATGTCTATGAGGACCAGGTGGCGGGGGTGCTGATCGAGCGGCCAGAGGCGCTCCTCCATCACCCCCCGGACCTCCTCCGTGCGGATGACCGGGTGCGGCGCGGCGGTGCAGGATATGACGACGTCGGAGAGCGCGATGTAGCGGTAGAGGTCCTTGAAGTTGACCGCCCGACCCCCGATCTTATCCGCAAGCACCACCGCGCGTTCGTAGGTTCTGTTGGCGACGTATATGGCCGTGAGGCCCTTGGCGGCCAGTGCCTGCGCCACGAGCAGTCCCATCTCCCCGCTCCCGACGACCAGGATGTGCCGGTCACGTAAGGTTCCGAGGAGTTTCTCTGCAAGCGTCACGGCCGCGGAACCGACGGAGACCGCTCCCCGGTTGATCTGCGTCTGGCGCCGGATCCTGACCCCCACATGCACCGCCTTGTTGATGCAGAGCCCGATGACGCTGCTAGAAGCCCCCGCCTCCTCCGTGGCCGCAAGCGCCCGTTTGAGCTGCCCGAGGATCTGGTCCTCGCCGACGACCAGAGAGTCGATGCCTGCGGCCAGCTCCAGGAGGTGGCGGGGCACGGCGTCGCCCTCGATGACCATAAAGTCGCGCCTGCCCTGCTCCCGCAGGAACGCTTCAAGGCTCCGTGCATCGCCCTGCACCAGGACTTCGACGCGGTTGCAGGTCTGGAGCAGGAGGACGCCCCTGAACCGTTCCCGCGCCTCCCGGAGGAACGTCGCCTCGTCGGGGAACCGGAACGCTTCGAGCGTGGCGATGTCCGCGGTATGATGGTTCAGGCCCGCGAGAGCGAGCGGGGCCGTGGCCGGCTCAGGCATGCAGGTGCCTCTCGATCGCCATCGCTCGGGCTCTCTCGTAGTCGGAGGCAAGCGCTCCCCAGACCTCTTCGTCCCGGAGTATGCTCCAGAGGATACGGGACCGCTCTGCCTGCACCGGTTCGACCTCCCGGAGCATCGAGCGCATCTCGTCCTGCAGATCAATCATCCGGTCGAGGTCTGCGTACTCCGTCTCGAGTCTCATGCGGAGATACCGCGATACGGCAGGGCTCTTTCCGTGGGTGCTGATCGCGACCAGGTAGCGGCTGCCCCGGACGACCGAAGGGATGATGACATCTCCGGGCTCGCCGGCGGCGTTGTTGAAGAGGACGCCGGACCCGGCACATACTCTCCCAATACGGTCGTTGAGCCCCGTGTCCGGTGTCGCGGCTACCGCGAGGAAGGCGCCCTGCAGGAGACCCCGGAGCGCCTCGTCCGGGAGGGTCGAGAGGTCGGCCTCCTGCCGCCTGATCGCGAGACCGTCAAGGGCCGGCGAGAAGGAACGGCTGATCACCGTCACCTCCGCCTCATGCTCAAAGTATGCAGCCTTCCGGGCACCGACGTCGCCTCCCCCGAAGATGAGCACCCTCCTGCCCGTCAGGTCAAGCATGAGAGGGATCATTCGTTCTATAGTGTGGTGAACGGACTAGATTAAGGTGTTGAAAGACCCGTTTCCCGGGAATTGGCAGCCACGGGTCTTTGAACCCGAACGTTGAGACCGATTCGCCCAAAGAAGGTTTAAATGGTAGAAACATCCAGTTCTCCGGGACAACTATGGCTGAAGAGACGTATGCATTCAGCAGGCTGGAAGGTGCGTTCCATCGCACAAAAGGCCTGCTCTGGCCGTTCAAGTGGGGGATCTGGCTCCGCCTGGCCCTGATCGCGCTCTTTGTGGGAGGGGGCGTCAGTTTCCCGAACACCTCCGGGTACAACTTCAACGAAGGCGACCTCCCGTCCGGCGTCGAGGGGGCCCTCCCCGGGATCGCAACGATCTTCGTGGTGCTCATCCTCGTCGTGCTTGCGATCGCGCTCATCTGGTGGATCATCGGCACGGTGATGCAGTTCGTCTTCGTCGACATGCTCCGGACGGGCGATATCCATATCAGGCGCTTCTTTGGAGAACGGGTCGGCAAAGGGGTGCGGCTCTTCCTCTTTGAGGCAGCCCTCACGCTGATCCTGATCCTCGCCATGATAGCGTTCATCCTCATGCTCGTAGGGTTCGAGGGGTCGGGTGGTGCCGGTGTTGCATTCATCCTCCTGTTCATTCCATTCATCCTGGTCGCAGCCCTCCTCTTCGGGATCGTCTTCCTCCTGACCCACGACTTCGTCGTCCCGATCATGATCCATGAAGATTGCGGGGTCATCGAGGGATGGCGGCGGCTTTTTGGGATGATCTCAGAAAACCTCTGGCAGACCGTCGCCTACATCATCACGAGATTCGTGCTCGGCCTCATCGCCGGAATCGTGCAGGCGGTCCTGGTCATCCTCGCGATGCTGATCATCGCAATACCGTTCGTGCTCATCGGGATCGTCCTCCTCGCCGCAGTCATGGCAAACTACGTGCTGCTGCTCGTCCTCCTCATCCCCTACCTCATCATCGCCATCCCGGTCGCGCTCCTGATCGCGGTGCCGTTCGTCACGTTCTTCCGGTACTACGGGCTGCTGGTGCTCGAGGGGGTTGCACCGGGGTACCGCCTCCTCCCCGAATAACCCTTTTTTTATCCGGAAGAAGAGCAGTTCCGGCCATTTCACGGCCTGCCGATGGAGCCGCCAATGGAAGGGAAAGGCTCTTTGACTCGTAAACTATGAATTCGATCGAGCAAATGGTCGAGATCGAGCCGCTGGTAATCCTTGCCCTGGCGCTGGGGCCGGGAGTCTTCTGGGCATGGTACTTCTACCGCCGGGATAAACTCAATCCCGAACCGGCGACGCTGATCGTGAAGCTCTTCCTCCTCGGCGTCCTCGTCACGTTCCCCGTGGCCTTCGTCGAGGGGTTCTTCGGCCTCTTCATCACACTCCCGCTGATCATGGGCGTCGTCATTGCGCCGATCGTCGAGGAGTACGGCAAGTTCTGGGTCGTTCGACGGTTCGCTTACCCGCACCCCGAGTTCGACGAACCGATGGACGGCATCGTCTACGCCGCAGCAGCCGCTCTCGGGCTCGCATCGCTCGAGAACGTCCTCTACGTCTTTGCGGCGTACGTGACGTCGCCGTCGCTTGCTCTCGGCACGATCGTCGTCCGTGCGATCTTCTCGGTCCCCGGGCATGCGCTTTTCTCCGGTGTCTGGGGCTACGCCCTCGGTCGGGCCAAGTTCGCGCCCGCAGAAGAGCGTTCGAGGATCGTCCTCCAGGGACTCGTCCTCGGGATGGTGCTGCATGGCATCTTCAACTTCCTGCTCATCTCCGCTGAGATCGTCACCTACGCCCTGGCCGTATTCGTCCTGGTCCTGATACCGGGGCTCTGGCTGCTGGCAAACCGAAACATCAAGCAGGCGCTCGAACGCGGTCACCGATAGTGCGCGATCGGCCTCCCGCGGGGCCGGCCGACCTCGCGATCCTGCAGGGGCGGCAGCGCCCGATCCAGGCCGCGCTTCGATAGGCTTATTAGCCAGAAAAACCCACGTTGTAAGGCACACAGTGCGAAAGCACAGGCGTGCGCCGATAGTGTAGTGGTTATCACTAGGCGTTGCCAACGCCTAAACCCGGGTTCGAGTCCCGGTCGGCGCATAGAGACACCACATCGGTGCGCTGTTTTTTCGGAGTTTCATACGATAATCCCTTTTTCGCCATCTCCCGATCTCCAGTAGCCTGTACCGTCATATCTGGTCTTCTCCCTGAGAAGTTCCCGGGCCTTGGGCGTGAGACAATACCTCATTGTCCTTCCTTCTCGGTGAGGTTCGACGATCCCATCGGCTATGAGGCGCCTCATATACCAGAAAGCCGAGGGGGCTGAGATGCCGATAGCTACGGCAAGATCCTGCTGCGAGGGGTGATGATCCTCCAGGAGCAGGGAGAGAATCTGTCGTGTCGTACCGTTTTGCAGGTGAAGATAAAGACTCCGACTGACCACGCTGGAGCCTTCGCTGGTTTTGAAATAGCCCACCTGACCGCCTCGACGGACCTCGACGATCATGCCCACCGATTCGAGGCGCCAGAGATGGTATTGAGCCGCCCCCCTCGCGACCCCGGAGGCACGGGTCAGCGCCCCAAGTGAGATGCCCGGGCTTTGGCCGATACACTCATACAACCTTTTCCTGGAGTCATGGTCAAGGGCGTTCCTCCGGAAGATGCGCCGGTAGCCGAAAAAAGGCACCACAGTAAAAGAGTAAAAGAATTTAGCAGGGAAGAGAAGCATTGGGGAGATGAAGAGCAGCAGCTCGACGAGCATCATGCGGGGTGATAACTCCCAGAATGATATTTCGGTGAAATCATTGCCGCCTTCCGGCGGAGGTTCACCCAGCGGCGAAAATGTGTAACCTCCTGGGGCCGCCGCAGGACATATCAGGAAGGAAAATCCTGTGATGATAAGTGCGACAAAGATCCAGTGCTTCATTTCTTCGATACCTCTGCGCCCTTAAGATCTGCCCGACAGATCTGTCAATACCATTCAAAGGTGTAGTCCTCGGTTCCGTGAACACTCTCGCCATGGACGAGGAACGTCCACGTTCCGGGTTCTAACCCTCCGCTATTGCGAATGATCATACCTATCCGACCGTCATTTTTCCCGTCATCGGCATCGTGAAATATTGCAACAACAGTTGTGGGAGAACTGACTGTGAGAGAGAGGGAGTTTGCGGAATTTCCCCAGTTCAAATCAAGGGGCAGATCTGTTTCACCATTTGAGACAGATTTTGTATATCGATCGGTCCCCCCTGTGTTATTGTGGCATAATTTCGTAATACAGACATCCATTGATGTTCTTCAGGTAGAGGGGCAATTTCATAGCCACAGTCGTTTACCTCGGACTCCAGTGCATATGCAGGCAGAGTGAGCAACGCCGCCATGAGCAGTACTGGGATCAGGATCCTACACGCATTCATAAGCAATATCTAGGACTTTAAGAGTAGACACCTTAAATCTTCTGTGTAAATCATCTAATTGTCCTCTAACGATTAGATGAATATCACACAAGATATTTAGTGATATGAGATTACTACTGAAGCAGATGCCTGATTCGGTGTATTACAAGGGTTTAGAAGCGGATCACAACGCCCCGGAGCATCTATCCTACTCAGGAGATAGTAATTATCAGTGTTCTACCAACCAAGGGTACCACTTACACTTCAGGAGCGTAAGTAAATTCGATGCAACTGTTGAATTAGTTGTGTTATCTCAAAAGTCTGGGTGAATTCACTCTTGGAACAAAAGGTTACCCCTTAAAAGCGTGATTATGTAGGAAAAATCATCCTCAGGCATCATACAAAAAGGAGGAATAAAATGGCTAACTTAAAGAAAGTTGGGTTTGGCATCACACTCGTCTGGTTGTTGCTGGTGGGTGTGACCATCGTGCCCGTGAGCGCTCAACCGGCAACAAAAGATTTAATGCTCCCAGATGATCAAAATCCCTTCTTGTTAAGGATCCCTGTCACATGGAAGGCTGATACAGTTTTGTCGAGGGATTCTTCAAATGAGGTGCTTTGTAGGCATTACTCGACCTCTAAGACAGATAATGGAGATTACTTTCCAATCGACAAAATTGGTGTCCGTGCGAAAGTCTGGAAAAATGGCCTTTTAAAGTATGAGGAAAATCTGATCAATCGTAACTCGGGCATAGCAGAATTAAACTATAACTCTGGCAGTGAATCGGCAAGCGGGACCTGGACTGCAGAAACAAATCACATCTTCGAAGCTCCAGAGTATAACCAGTATCAGTATCCACAGACTGATGATACATTGAGTATCTAGCACTCAACCACTTTTTTCATGGAGGATCGGTATGGGTAAAAAGGTGAAGAGCGATCGGATAATCGTTTATTTGGCTATCACTGTAATAATATTTACTTTAAGTTCATGGGTTGGCATTTCGGTATTGATAATCGAAAAGGAACCTGTACCTGCATGGGCCGAGACTTTTAACTCGTCTAATAGATCAGAGAGTGTCACGGTGTACGATCCAGATCGCGTTGATGAGAATTTTTGCATTGGACTGTACACAGCGCCCATTCATGAGCAGAAATATTTTCTCCAGAAATCAAAAAATCTAACTAAGAACGAAACTTTTGAAGGATATTTCTGTATTGCCAACAACATGTACTCGGAGAACGATTACCTTATCTTCTGTTTAATGGACTACAAGCAGGTGCCGTTTTCGTTTAATGAAAGTGATGCAGAGATCCTGCACAAAATCCGTCTTGAATCGTTTGAAGAAAAATTTTACCATTTCGATCTTGGACCACTTGAAAGCGGCACCCATGAATTTGAGATATTTCTCATCCTGAAGCCATATGAAACATCGCTCAACCAGTCGTTCAGGTTATCCACTGATTTCTCACATTTGGGAAGCATCAGACTGAATCTGTTCGTTGATGATTGGAATATGCCTCCCGTTGTTTATACGAACTTCAGCGATCTTAATTGCCATCAATGTGACTCTCAATATCCCGGTAATGACGGTGTGATGCTAGTAAAAGAGCCCTGTTCGACCAGGGCATGGACCTCTGAAAACGTGACATCGGGAGATACTCTGGATTACTGGATGAATGTTGCAGCAGCAGATGATTATCCAGTGGCCTTCGGTCTTATTGTTCTTGTGGACTATATCCAGGTGCCTATATGGACGAACAGCCCTAACGATGTCATTTTTGGCAAACTTGATGCTGGGGAGAAACTCTCGTTTCCTACGAAAATCGTGGTTCCTCGTGAGAAAGGCGTACATGAGTTAATGGCCATCTGGCTCCCGGCCCCATATCAGAGGATGGATAGGTTACCCGAAGCGCCGGCAAGCCCTAATCAATGGGCATGGGCTCAACCCAGCATCCGAGTGGGGTTGAATGTAGGATAGTTCTAAGGTGAGCACGAGTTGCTTTTCTCTAGATTCCCACTTTTTTCATAAATATTCGGGGCTTATTCATTAGATAGGAGCACTCTTTCCCACACCAAGGGAGGACATCTCATTACTACATTACACGTACCCCGGATCGCGCGAGGGATGTTTAACGCATCATATTGGTTATTTTATGATTTCGTAAGGATATAGGTGAATTGCTGTATCCTAAATCCTTATGCTGCATCAAGTATATTCTGACGATTAGATGACTCTCACAGAAAACGTTTAATGAACACCAAAAATGTTTTAGTGTGGGTACCTTAAAAAGTGCCCTGTGTATGAACCGAGAGCAGATATTGCTATCTCGAAAAACTCTGCATTGCTTTAGAAGCAATATACATGGCTTGCTTCGTTGAATCGTATGCATGGTCGCCTGTTTTGCTTCTGGAGTATGAGCAATTGAGAAAGGATAGTGACCATGAAACATGTGAATTCTCTGATAATATTTGCCTTGTTGCTGGCGACATGTGCTTTCACTGTGCCAGTTACGGCTGAAGAGCAGTATACGCCATCTTTCAACAAATCCAAATTTCAAAATATGGGAGTTGTGAATGGGAGCCCAAACTGGGCCGGAATGCGAGACTTATCTCAATTTAGCAGGTACGAACCTCAGGTTGAGGTGACGCTGCCATCGAGAGAAACACTGAAAAAATTGTACCCAAATATTATCTTCTACGACTCATTGGATTTACCCATGGGTGAAAGAAATTCTTCGGAAGAGGTAACATTCAACCAGGATGGAAGTTTTTCAGTGTTCAGAACGCAAAGCAATCAAAATAAACTAACTGCAACGACTGATGTTCGAATCACGGAAGCTCAAATCGCCTGGTATTGGGTTCAGGATTCCGTAGTCAGGCACTTGATTACCGTCCGTAACGTCGGTTCAGTGCCTGCCAGTGGTAAAGTCATTGTCATCTCTCCTGAAGATGGATATGGTTACTATAACACATTTAGTAATTTACCTCCATCTGCCAGCGAAACAGTATCAGTGGCTTATATGGTGCCTTCTGGCAGTTCTGTTGGGAGAAAACCTATTGTTTTAGAAGTATGGGTGGATCCGGATGATACACGAACTGACTCTTGGTTGATGCCGATCGATGGAATTGAAAAGTACAATAATGATGCCGATCACCTTCCAGATCCTGATTGGGGCACAAATCTTGAAACAAGTGATCTTTACCACTTCCCTTATGGATCTCTCTCCAGTGAATCATATGGACAAACTATTGAGGCCGCAACAGCAGGGGATGACACAACAACTCCATATGCTACAGCACAAAAGATCTTGGGATACACCAAAAATGTAATGTGTTACACTTCAGACGACCTAGATGGGAATTATACCGCGTCCGACATCTGGATCAAAAACCATCAGTATTGTGGAGTATGTGATGAATATACGACATTATTTAATTCATTTACAAGAAGTCTTGGAATCCCTACCCGGCAGTATTATATGGCCATGACCGATAGCACCGGCGGGCCCGTCGCTCACGAGTGGGCATTGATTTGGAATGGTGAACGTTGGGTTCATGCGGATCCTACATGGGAAGTATTTGACAATCAAGACATATACAGTCAGCATGGATACTCGAATATAACCATAACAAATCTGATCCACGCTGATGATAGTCGCTACACTGGTCCCGATGATCCCTACGTTGAGGATCAATTACTGCATTATTGGTTTGATTTTGAAACAATACCCATGGGAGGTTTATGAAGGAATAATATTAAATATTCTCTTTGTTTTATTTCGCGGGTGAGACGATCAGGAGGACATATGAGAAATATAAATGCTCGGATGCTGTTTGCCTTGTTGCTGGCGACATGTGCTTTCACTGTGCCAGTTACGGCTGAAGAATGGGATGCACCATCCCCCAATGAATCCGAACTCCAGAATATGGGAGTTGTGAACGGAAGCCCAAACTGGGCTGGAATGCGAGACTTATCTCAATTTAGCAGGTACGAGCCTCAGGTTGAGGTGACGCCGCCGTCAAGGGAAACCCTGAAAAAAATGTATCCGAATATCATCTTTTACAACTCATCGGACCTGCCTATGCATGACATAGACTTTTCCGGGCAGGTATCGTTCAACCCGGACGGGAGTTTCACGGTGATCCGGACGGCGAGCGACGGGAGAGGGGCGACGGCAGCCGAGCCCGCTCGGATGCTCCCTCCCGCGCCGGGGGGAGATCCCCTGATGGAGTTACGGGGTGCCCATCCGAACGTAGAGAGAAACGCCGAGATTATGGGATACATCCGGACCTGCGGTCTCTCCAGTTGGTATGAGAGACCCTACAACGCAACCTGCCGCTATGTCTACCTTGTCCCGGGCACGTCATGCTCGCAGACGCAGGTGTACCTGAACAGGAATGTCAACGAACGAGAGGATCATGATAGTATCGTATGGGTGGGCCGGGTCGACCGCGGCGAAGAACTCCCGGTAGAGGCGTCCGATCCGCTTGCCAGCCTCTCTGTCCGGTACCCACGGGTGATGGAGAATCCCGCAGTAGAAGCGTTCATCAGGGAGGATAGACCGGAGCGCTGGGGTGAGGTGTTCGAGAACGAAACAACGGTACAGGTCTACCTCATCGCTGAGAACGCGGCCTTCAGGGAGCTGATCGCTACCGTAGGGGCAGGGGCCGTCACAGGTGTGATGGTCCTCGATGAGCAGCACCTTGCGGTCAATAAAACCGAAGCGCTGGCAATCGCCCGGGAGGACGTCTCCCCTGCTGCACAACTCATCGACATCCATCTCCAGATGAAAGACGGGAGGGTGGTGTGGATGGCCTCGTACATGGACGGCCCCGTCTACTCCTCGATCCCGGTGGACGCCGGGGAGGCACCGGCGCCGGGAGAGAAGGTTCCCGGCTTTTCCTCCGCCACAGCGGCCGGAGCGCTTCTGGTCCCGGCGGCGTTGCACTGGAGAAGAAGATGACCTCACGAGGGTGATGCCCGCCACGGTCCATAGCATGGGGTGAGAGCCTGGGGAATGGGGTGTTTTCCTGCGTACAGCCTCTCGCTCTGCCCCATGAACGCTCCACACCCCTTCGCGATCTTCCGCGTGATCCACGCCAGAACCCCCAATATAAGATGCAATGCTCCGCTAGATACCCCTGTGCGGAACCTTTATACCCGCTACCACCTCCCCCTCCCGCAATCATGGAGTTAAAGCGGGGACTCTCGCAGTTTGACCTGACGAACATCATCGTCGGGGCGATCGTCGGCGCCGACATCTACATCGCGTCCTCACTCACCGCAGGCCTGGTCGGCCCGTTCTCGATCGTCCTCTGGGCGGTGGCCGGGCTCTTCGCCGCAACGATCGCGATGGTCTTTGCCTACTGCAGTTATTACGTTCCCCGCGTCGGCGGGCCGTTTGCGTATGTCTCGGAGGCGTTCGACGACTTCTACGGGTTCCTCACCGGCTGGAGCATGTGGATCGCCGAACTCCTCGCTCTCCCGGTCTTTGCAATAGCGTTCGCGAACTACCTCCAGGCGCTCGTCCCGCTCACCCCGGCCGCAGAGGTCGCCGTCCGGGCGCTCTTCGTCGCGTCCCTGACGCTCGTCAACATCGTCGGCGTCCGGGCCGCAGGGAGGTTGAACGATGCCCTCACGCTCATCAAACTCTCCCCGCTCCTCCTTCTCATCGTGGCCGGGCTCGGCGTCTTCCTCGTCCGGCCGGAGACAGTCATCGGGAACTACACCCCCCTGCTCCCCTTCGGGCTCGATAACGCCGCCCATGCGCTCGTCCTGGTCTTCTGGGCATACGCCGGGTTCGAGATGGGGACGCTCCCGGCCGGCGAGGTCGAGAACCCGCAGAAGGCCATCCCCCGCGCTATCATCACCGGGATGCTGATCGTCTCTTTCTTCTACCTCCTCACGAACTTCGTGCTCTTCGGGGTCGTCAACTGGACCGAACTCGACCAGAGCACCGTGCCGCTCGTCGTCGCCGGCACCGCCCTATTCGGGTCGGCAGGGGCGCTCATCATGACGGTCGGCGCCCTCTTCTCGGTAGCCGGGTCGGACGAGTCGGGGATGCTCGGCAGCGCACGGCTCGCGTACGCAATGGCGATCGACGGGCTCTTCCCCCGCGCTTTCGCACGGCTCCACCCGCGCTTCAATACGCCCTACGTGGTCCTCATCGCTCAGGGCGCCATTGCATTCGTCCTCTCCAGCTTCGGAAACCTCTCCGGGCTGATATCGTTCGCCGTCCTCAACCTGGCATTCTCATTCCTGCTCACCTGCTTCGCGCTCATAGTTCTCCGGAGCGATAGTGCCGCGAACCTCCGCGGCCAGCACATCCTCCCCCTCGCCGGCATCGGAATCTGCCTCTTTCTCATATACTCCACAACAACCTTCGATAAAGCCGCAGGAATCCTGGTCATCCTGGCAGGAATACCAGTCTACCTCTTCTACTCCCCAAAGCAGGACATACACCACCTCAAAGCGCTCTTCCTCTCCGAAGAGGCCGTGCTCCGGCGAAGGCTCGAGGTGAGAGAGATGTATCTTGCGAATCTGCTGGACCTGATACGCACAATTTCCCGGAGGATCAGGCGGTCGGGCAGCCGCGATCCCGGAGAGAGGTAGTGCAGTGATTCCAAATTAACAGACCATAGCTGGCCTTCGTCCCATCCCCCACGGAGCGCCCCCCTCCGTCCCCCCACCCCGCCCGCGCTTCCTCCCGGGGCGAGGGCAGTCATGGCGATAGCCAGCGGGAAGCCGCGCCAGGGGGTGGTGGGGCTGGCGGCGGTTTCCCTGAGGGGGTCAGATGAGGTTCAGGAGTTAGCCAGAAACCGGCTCTTTCCCCAGGTTCTCCCCGTGCAGTGGACCGTGGTGGCTATCGCCAGGGGGGGTGGGGCTGACGGGGAGGGGGCGAGCCCCCGCCCCGGTCTCTGCCTCGTGCCTTCAGCGTCCAGACTCAATTCCTACAGATTGCCATCCGCCTGTAACCCCCTCCCCGCAGGCGGGTACCCGTATGTTCCTCCTCAAAGCCCCCGCCCCCGGGAGGGGGGGGGCAGTACGTGGGGATACCGGGGAAAAGCCGTCTCATGGGATGCAAACACCCGGATAGTGTGAAAAAAGATCGATACTCTCCTCCGCTGAGAGTGCCGGTAATTGAGAATCGTTGCAGTAGGCGTTTACCCTCGTATCAGAGGAGTGACCGATGACCACCCCGCACAATCCTCGTGTTTTTTGCTGCGATTGACGTGGGAGAAATATTTTTCCGTCGAATGGGGCAAGAGGCACAGCATGGATCTCATTCCGGTCGTTGTAGCGATCAGCGTCATCGCCCTTGCCGTTGCTGCATACTTAACACGACAGATCCTCGGCGAAGACAAAGGAACCACTCAGATGCAGGGAGTCGCTGCGGCCATCCGCGAAGGAGCGGAAGCCTTCATACGACGGCAGTACTCCACCATCGCGATCCTCGCCGCGGTCATCGCCGTGATCATCCTCATCGCCTTCACTTCGACCGGCGATTTCACCAGGGCATGGCATACCGCGTCGGCCTTCCTTCTCGGCGCTTTCCTGAGCGCCCTCTCCGGAGTTATCGGGATGAGCATAGCGGTCAGATCGAACCTGGTCTCCGCGGCATCGGTCGAGAAGAGCCCGGGAAAAGCACTCATCCTCGCGCTTCGCGGCGGAGCAGTCTCCGGGCTCACCATCATCGCCCTCTCGCTGATAGGGATCTCGATCATCTTTACTCTGTTCGGCGGTGATCCCCGTGAGACGCCGTTCCTTATCGTCGGATTCGGGTTCGGCGCCTCCCTCATCGCCCTCTTCGCCCAGCTCGGCGGCGGCATCTACACCAAGGCCGCTGATGTCGGAGCAGATCTCGTCGGGAAGTTCGAGGCGGGTATCCCCGAGGACGACCCCCGCAACCCCGCCGTGGTTGCCGACCTCGTGGGCGACAACGTCGGGGACTGCGCAGGGCGCGGTGCCGACCTCTTCGAGTCCACCTCGGCCGAGACCATCGGCGCGATGATCCTGGCCGTCGCCCTCTACCCGGTCTTCGGGCTCGCCGGCATCCTCTTCCCGCTGGTGATCGGGGCGTTCGGGCTGATCGCAACGATCGTCGGCATCTTCTCGGTGCGGATGAAGGACACGGAGCACAAAGATCCAATGCATGCCCTGAACAAAGGGTATTACATCACGTCGCTCCTCTCGGCGGCCTTCCTCTTCATCGCGACGATGGTTCTGCTCAAGAACATCTGGTTCTTCTATTGCGGCCTCATCGGGATCGCCCTCTCGATCGTCTTCCTTTACGTGACGCTGTACTATACCGACGAGCGGTTCAGGCCGGTCAAAAAGATTGCAAAGGCCTCGACTGCCGGGCCGGCGATGAACATCATCGCCGGCATCAACGTCGCGTTTGAAACGACCGCGATCGCCTCGATCTCCATCTGCGCAGCTCTCCTCTTTGCCTTCAGATTCGGAGAACTCTCGGGAGTGAGTAACGGCGGCCTCTACGGGACCGCCATCGCAACGATGGGGATGCTCATGCCCTGCGCCTATATCCTGGCGATGGACACCTTCGGCCCGATCGTGGATAACGCCGGGGGTATCGTGGAGATGAGCGGGGCCCCGGAGACCGCACGCTGGAACGTCGCGAAGCTCGATGCCGCGGGGAACACCACCAAAGCGCTCACCAAGGGCTACGCAGTGGGCAGTGCAGCCCTGTCGGCGTTCCTGCTCTTCACCGCCTACATGACCGAGATCTCGACATACACCGGAACCTTCTTCTCCGACGTCAACCTCGCCCACATCGATGTCTTTGCCGGAGCCCTGCTCGGCGCGATGCTCGTCTTCCTCTTCGCCGCGTATGCCATCCGCGGTGTCGGCGAGACCGCTCAGTACGTGATCGAGGAGGTCCGGCGGCAGTTTAAAGGGATGAGGATTCTGGAAGGCATCGACAAGCCGGACTATGCCCGTTGCGTCGATATCACGACGCGGGGCGCCCTGAAGAACATGATCCTGCCCGGCGCCCTCGCGGTCGTCTTCCCGGTTGTCGTCGGTATCACCCTCAAGTACGAGGCGATGGCCGCCTTCCTGATCGTCGGCACGATCACCGGCCTCCTGATGGCGCTTGTCCTGAACAACGGCGGTGGTGCCTGGGACAACACCAAGAAATGTATCGAGGGGGGACTGTATGGTGGAAAGGGATCGGAAGCCCACATGGCGGCCATCGTGGGGGATACCGTGGGCGACCCGTTCAAGGATACGGCCGGACCGTCTCTGCACGTGCTGGTGAAACTCCTGGCGACACTGACGCTTGTGCTCGTGCCGCTCTACGTCTGACCTTTTTTCAGGAACCTCCGGACAGGGATCGCTTCTCAAACGCACAACGCGCGAGTCGTCCTTATGGGTATCCGTGCTCTTCCGTTACAACATCCGGGAGCATCCCATTGTTGCGGCTACATCTCCACCCGGGTGAGAACGCCGTGAATCTTATCCACCGGCAGCTTGTAGAACTGGACGAACGACGGGGTAAGGCGCTTTATGACGGAGTACGCCTTCCAGACAACGTTGTCCGTGACGATATCTTCGAGCCCGTAGAAGATGGCCTTCTCCCGGATATCAGCATCCCGAAGGATCTTCTTGATGTCCACGACCTCCATGTAACCGAGTTCGATCTCAAAACTCCGGAGTCCCGGCGCCAGGTTCTCCTTAAACCCGCTCTTCACTCCGAAGGGAGTGTCCCGGATGATGATGGAGATGATGATGTTGTCCTCGTAAACGATATTGTTCGTAAACATCGTCAGCGCGACGTAGGGCGGGATCTTCCGGATATCCCGTGCGAAGAAGAGCGCCGTGCCGCGGATCCTCGAAACTTCCCGGTAAAGATCCCGGTAGACAACAAGAAACGCGGGGAGATCCATCGGGCTGAACGAATAGGCGATCCGATTCTGGCCGGCGCGATAGACGAGGATGATCGCAAGCGGTATCGCAGTTATCATGAGTGCAAAGTAGGCTCCCGCCGGAATCTTGGATGTGGTGGCGATGAGAAACGCTATATCCACCAGGGTTACCCCGATGCCCACAAACACGAGAAGGCCCAGTTTTCGCATGAAGAAGATGGAAGTGAGCATGATGCCCGTAATGGTCATGGTCCCGGTAACGGCGAGACCGTAGGCGGCGGCCAGGCGGGCGGAGGATTGAAACTGGAACATCACCGCCAGAACGGCAAAGAGGAGGAACCAGTTCACGGAACCGATGTAGATCTGCGATCGGAGCTCCGCTGACATATAATCGATCTTCAGCATCGGGAGCATGCGGGTGGTGATCCCCTGATACACGATCGAGAAGAGCCCGCTGATCATCGCCTGGGAGGCGATGATGGTGGCCAGGATGGAGAGGATCAGGAACGGGACGTAGATCTGGGGTGATATGCTCCTGATCATCTCGAAGAGGACGAAGTGTGCGTTGGGATGGGTGAGGAGGAACGCCCCCTGGCCGAGATAGTTGAGTACCAGGGCGAAGAAGACGAGATACCAGGCGCGGATAATGGGAGTTCTTCCCAGGTGACCCATATCCGCATAGAGGGCCTCGCCTCCGGTAGCCACCAGGATGACCGCCGACAGGAGGAAGAACGCAGGCCATCCCCCGTCCAGAAGAAACCGTATGGCATAGTAGGGATTTATCGCGAGCAGCACTGCTGGAGCCCACAGGATCCCTATGATGCCGGAGACGGCAAGCGCCAGGAACCAGGTCCCCGCGATGGGGCCGAACGACCAGGCTACTCGCTCGGTCCCGCTTCGCTGAATTGAGAAAAGTCCGATGGCGATGGCCGCAGCGATCACGATGAGCGTGCTCTCAGCAGTCGTCTCAAGTCCCGGGATCAGGACAATGCCCTCCACAGCGGAGAGGATGCTGATCGCCGGGGTGATGACCCCGTCGCCGACGAGGAGGGCGACGCCGACGATGGTCATCGAGGAGACGATCGTCACCAGTGTTCCGGATTTGATGTAGGGGAGGAGCAGCTCCCGGAGCACAATGGTGCCCCCTTCGCCCTTTTTGCCCAGGCTCATCGCAAGCCACGCGTACTCCACCATGATGAGGATGATCAAAGTCCAGACGAGCAGGGAGAGGATGCCCATGATGTTCGAGGGTGTGGGCTCCACCAGGAGGAAGATCACCGCGAGCGTGTAAATGGGGCTTGTACCGATATCTCCGAAGACGAGGCCCATGGATTTCAGGACACCCTGCCAGGGATGATCGTCGCGACCTGTCACATAGCCCACCTCGAAGATACGGAGCGGTGTTTCTTGCGCGAACCCGTCACCGGTTGACCGACAGGCGAGGCCAAGAGACAGACGATCCCGACCACGGCAGGGACGGGTATGAGAGTGAATGAAAGGCATGTCCCGGAAGGTATGAGGAACAGGTTGATCTCAGGGCGGTGATCCCCTATATCGATTCCGACCATGGTTCAAACCGGGTACAGGTACATTCCTAGTATTTAACGATGATGAGCGTTGTCCGGGTTTTCTGGAGAAGCTGAACCATGACATCCAGTTTGTTTGTACAGGGGTAGTGAGGATAAAGCAGGGGACGGTAACCACCGTCTTCCCGCTCCTTGCCGCGGCCGTCCTGGTGGCGATGCACCTGGTCGCAGGCAGGTTACGGTTCCTCGACGTCATACCCCGGAGCCGCTGGCTCTCGATAGCAGGCGGGGTCGCCGTAGCCTACGTCTTTGTCCGCCTGCTCCCCGAACTGAGCGCCGGACAGGAGGTTGTCCGGAGGGCCATCAGCGGGGAGGTGCTTGTCGGTCTTGAGAATCACATTTATGTCGTAGCCCTCTTCGGCCTCGTCACCTTCTACGGGCTGGAGCGGGTCGTCAGGACATCGCAGGAGCACCGGCCGGCGGCGCAGGATGCCGAACGTACGACAACCGGCCCGGGTGTCTTCTGGCTCCACATCGCGTCCTTCGGCGTCTATAACCTCCTGATCGGCTACCTCCTGCTCCACCGTATACGACCCGGCCTCATGAGCCTTGCATTCTATACCATCGCCATGGCCCTGCACTTCCTGGTCACCGATTACGGGCTGCGCAAGGACCACCGCCGGGACTACGACCGGATAGGCCGGTGGGCGCTCTCCGTGGCGCTCCTCGGGGGCCTCGCAGCGGGCTACCTCGCGAGCCTTCCGGAGCTCTGGATCGCTGTCCTCACTGCGTTCCTCTCCGGCGGTGTCATCCTCAACGTGCTCAAGGAAGAACTCCCCGAGGAACGCAAAAGCCATATTATGCCGTTTTTCATCGGCGCATTCGGGTATGCCGCCATCCTCCTCCTGGCATAGAAGTCCCCGGGGGTTAACGGAACACCCACCCGCACCGGCGCTACGGTCCGTTGAGCCTGAACAGGCCGGCTGAACCTGATGCATACATCCGGTCATACCCCTCCCCGGCAAGCGCTCTCTCCGGATCATGCGTCAGCCGGAACATACCGTCGTAACAGAAGATGGGGTGACCCCTGACGTATTCCCGGACCAGAACGGCATTCATACCGTACGAGCGGTAGGTCCCCTCGATGAACATAGCATCGGCCGGCAGGATGAACGCCGGGTCCGACCAGACGTAATTCACAACCTGGACGTACCTGTCCGCCCCGACCGGGCCGGTGCGTATACGATCTACGGTATCGAGCGCCCGCAACTCCGACTCCGTGAACCCGGTCCTTACGGCGCTGTTCGGTGAGAAGATCGGGCTGTCGTTATCGGCTGCCGGGCTTGTGATCATGGCAAAGACAAGCAGACCGACGCACGTGGCAAGGAGAAGCATCGCAGGTACCCGGGACCTTCCCGCGACCAGCAGCAGCGATGTTGCGAGCGGGACGGAGAGGAGGATCTGGGAGAAGTACCACCACCGGTGCTCGATGAAGGAGAGACCCGTGATGAGCGGAAAGAAGCCGAGGCCGAGAAGGGTGAGCCCCACTGCCCCGAAGGCAAAACCGTTCCTCTCCCTCCGTGCCGCCAGGTAAAAGATGCCGACGAGGCTTAAGGTGAAGAATATGAACATGCCGATGTTGTTGAAGATCTGTTCCGGGACCGGCACAAGCCCGGGATACGCGTCGACGACCGCCGGGTTCTGGACGAAGTAGTCCCGGGTGAACCCCTGGCGGACGAGGTCCGAGAGGACCGCGATATGCCCTGAGACAAAGTACCACCACCCGAGCATGGCGGCCAGAAAGAGCGAGGCCAGGCCAAGCGTGACGGGATACGCCTTCGTGGCCGCATCAGCCCGGAGGAGACCGTAGAGCCTGGATGCGCTCCACGTCAGAAAGAGCACCAGCGCCATGCATGCCGCCGTGATGGTGTGCGTCAGGATGATGGCGGCGAGGAGGAGGAACGCAAGGTTTCTGGCCCGCACTGGCCTCGTATACTTCAGTTTGAAGAGGAGGTAGAGAACGAGGACCATGAATATCGCGGCGAAGGCATTGGGGATCGACCCGGCGCTCATGCCAATCTGCTGGTTTGCGGTTATCAGCATGAGCCCGGCAAGCAGCCCGACCCGCTCATCGTTGAAGAGGGCCGTTCCGATGAGGTAGATTGCCGGCGGGAAGATGACGATCTGCGCCAGGCTCACGGAGAGCATCGCCGCGAGCCTGTAGTCGAGTCCGGCCAGGAGTGAGGTCCCGGCAACCTCCAGGTGGAAGAGCGGCATGTGGGTGTACCAGTAGCCTTCGGGGATGGCATGGAGGTTCAGGATCTGCGATACGAACATCCTGTGCCACCAGGGATCAGAGCCCAGGATGCCGGGAACGATCAGGATCTGCGACCATGCGACCGATATCCCGAGGAGGATGACCTGCGGCAGGATCCAGAGGGCCTTCTTTCGGTGCGGCAGGAGAGTCTCGAGAGCGATGACGCCGGCCATGAGCGAAGTCAGGATGAAGTAGCCGGCCGGCCGCTCATACGGAGCGGTGCGGAGGTGGAGCGCGGCGATGCTCAGCATGTAGAGGACGAGGAAGAGGATGAGCAGCACGACAAAGAGCCGGCTTTTGCCGGTCTTCGCTCCGGCAACCCGCGATCCCGGAAACTCCCTGATTGCCCGCTCCCGGATCGCGAGCCAGAGCAGACAGGAGAGGATGGTGAGGACGCCGACGAGGATGAAGACCAGGCGCCCGATGGTGAGCGTGAGGTAGACGATGAGGATGGTCGAGGCGACGATGCCGAGGCAGGCGAGGATCTTATCCGGGTGCATGCCGCGGTCAACCCCCGAGCCCTTCGATGACGGCAGCGAACCGCTCCACCGCCCGTTCATAGGTGATCTCCCGTTCCACGCACTCTCTCGCGGTCCTTGCGACGGATGCCAGGTCCGGGCGCCCGAGGACGCCGATGACGGAGGCTGAGACGCCTTCCGGTGTGTTTGATGCCAGGATAAAGCCCGTCTCACCGTCCCTGACGAAGTCGGGCACGGCACCCACGGGTGTTGCGAGTATGGGCGTGCCGCAGGCCATAGCCTCGAGCATGATGTTCGGGAGCCCTTCCGTATAGGACGGCAGCACAAGCAGCCTGATGCTGTTGAGGTGGCAGGGGAGGTCTTCGTGCCGGATCCACCCCGCGAGCGTCACCCGCCCCGTAAGTCCGTTCTCGAGGACGAACTCCCGGATAGCCGGGAGCAGGGGGCCGTCTCCGCCGATAAGGAAATTCAGGTCTCCGTTCGCGGCAGCGATCCGGGGGAGGGCGCGGACAAAATTCCAGACCCCCTTCTCATCGGCGAGGCGCCCGATGTATGCGACGGTTGCAGGCCGCTCCTCAAGTGGCGTTTCTACCCTGAACGCTTCAAAGTCGAGCAGGTGCTCACGGGCTATAGCGATCTTATCCTTGTAGCGCTCGAGCCCCCAGTGGCTTATGAGGGCCGGGGAGTAGAGGACGATCCTGTCGCAGAGCCTGCAGGTCATCCCGGTGAGTATTCCAGCCGGGAGAAGGAGCCGGTCGCCCGCAGGCGCCATCATGATGGGGGTATGGCCCGGGAGGGCCAGTACGACCTTCTTCCCGGAGAGTTTTGCCGCGAGCATCGGCAGGACGAGGACCTCTCCGCCGAAGAAGAACAGCCAGGTGTCAGTATGGTTCAGTTCTCTGATGCGACAGGTTATCCTCGCCTGCGTTGCGACGTTGTGCAGAATCCGCGATACCAGGCCGTCCCCGGCCGCGTGGTCGACTCCGGAGAACCTGACCCGCGCGTCGTTCTCGAAGACGTGCCCGGCGTTCCCCGTCACCAGGGGGATCCGCTCGTGCGTAAGGGCCGACAGGATCCCGATGAGGTTGGCGGTCGGGTGTACACCCGACCGCTCGATCGGGAACATGAGCAGTCCAACAGTAGTCTCTCCCATAGTAATCCCTGCGTGCGGTGCAATCACCTCTCCGGGGAAGCGCCGGTGGGCGCTGCAATCCGCCCTCCATGCTGGCGGTACTCCCTGATTGCGTCCCGGTAGATCGCAACATACCGCTCCGCAACCCTCTGCCAATCGTACTCCCCGATCCTTGCCGCCGCCGCCCGGCCCATGCTCTCGCGTGCGGCATCGTCCGCGAGGAGGCGGAGTATCTTCTCCCCGAGCCCGGTTGCATCTTCGGACCGGAAGACGAGCCCGGTCACCCCGTCCTCAACGATGCCGGGGTGGGACATATCCGACGCTATGACGGGTTTGCCGAACGCCGCGGCCTCAAAGAGGGGAGATGGCTGACAGTCCCACCGGGACGGGACGACCACCATCCTGCACTGCCGGTAGCAGCGGTATTTCTCCTCGTCCGGCACAAAACCGGGAAAGGTGACGTTCCTCTCAAGCCCCAGGTCCCGAGCGCGTCTCCGGAGTTCGGGTTCCTGGGGGCCTCTCCCCCCGATGTATACCCTGATGTCCGGGAACGCCTCCACGACGCCCGGCAGGGCCCTCAACAGGACGTCCGCACCCTTCAGCCGGGTGAGCGTGTTGATAAAGACGATATCCGGCCCCTCCCCAGGCGGGAGAGGGGGGCCCTGCGACCGGAGCTTTGCGAGGTCGAGGCCGGCGGCGACGACGTGGATCCGGCCGGTCGTCAGCGTCCTGACGAGTTCACCCACCGACGGCGCGTCCACAACGAGTTCGGGGGCCCGGGAGAGCACCCATCGTTCGTTGTGGATGAAGAAGGTGTGGAAGACGTGCGAGAGCGCCCTCTCCAGCGGGCGCATATCCTCCCGGTAGTGCGCAATCTCTCTCTCGAAGATGCCAAACGCAGTCACGAGGGACGGGTATTCACTCCCGAGGAGCATGCAGGCCGCGGAGTTGGGATACCGGGTGGAGAGAGCATGGACGATATCCGGCCGGATAGCCCTGACGGTCTTCACCATCCTGAAGAGCACCAGGGGATGGAAGTACGGGAGGGAGAGCGGACCGTTCTTCCGGAGGGTGTGGCAGGTGAACCCGCCTTCCCGCCTTACGGCGTTCACGCTGCCCAGGGTGATGATATGGAGGTCAATATCATCACACCCGGCGAGGCGTGATACCAGTTCCGATGTGTAGATATCCGAACCCTGATATGACGTCATATCCCCGGAATAATGGCAGAGAAGTGCTACTTTCATTGTATATCCCCGATTAACTGTTATGTTATCCAATCGAGGTGCCTGAATCGTTTGATCACGCAATGCACGGGTGCCAATCGTCATCCTGACATATAAAGGTTGAGGGACGCCCGATCAAGATACCGGACCCTGGCTACGCGCAGGGTGCCGGAACAGTGCGGTCCGGGCGCTCAAACTCCTGTCCGGCGAACTGAGCACCGGGAGTCTTCATGGGGGGAGGGGCGGTCCTGAAGATGAGAAAAAAGGGATGCGAGCCCGTTGCAGTCCGATCGGTCCCGTGCTTCACACGGTCATGACCGTCTCGCGCCGGTTGTTGTTCTCGTTCGCCTCAGCGATCCGGTCGACATCGTCCACCCATGCCTGGATTGTGTGGGTCCCGGGGGTCGCCTTCCAGACTGCAGAACCGCTCGGGCCGCCGTTCGCGGTCACGGTCACCCAGTTGCCCGGAGGGATCGGATTGGTGTGGCTGTCCGACCAGACGGCAAGCCTGCCGTCAACGAGGAAGGCAACGCCGCTGATGACCCCCGCCGGCGTGGGCACCGTCCCCTGGTTCTTGATCGTCGCCTGGAACGTCACCGCACTCCCCGGAACCGGTTTTGCGGGTTCCCAGGCAATGTGGGTCACGATAAGGTCCGGCTCTCCGACCGGGGTGGG
>ENA-UOOH01000232-UOOH01000232.1-fermentation-metagenome-genome-assembly--contig:-NODE-232-length-67822-cov-32.963375_pt1 | contig 67822 bp, 39 predicted proteins | sample MGYA00245778_ERZ724025 | MGnify/ENA primary metagenome ERZ724025 (study PRJEB28704, sample SAMN03018313) | fermentation metagenome | biome: anthropogenic terrestrial biome; feature: soil; material... | reverse complement strand
GGCTATCCTGTAAAGATTTATTTTGCTATGGCCGGATTGCAATCCACGCTATAGACAAGGCTGGCTATGATGCTGATCCGGGGAATCTGTGGTCCGGATGGTTACAAGGAACTTCCTTGCAACAGGTTTCCGATCACTTGAAACAGTGTTTCTTTCTTTACAGGTTTGGATAGCACCTCATCGAATCCGCTGCGCCTGATTGAAGGGTAGTCGCTTTCTTCGATCAATCCAGACAAAGCAATGAGTTTCAGATCGGGACGGCTTTGCTTGATCCTGTCCATGGTGGCATAACCATCCAGCACCGGCATCTGCAGATCCAGGATGATGATGCTGCCCAGGGGGAGGTTTTCGGCCACATCCAGAGCTTCCTCGCCATCTCCGGCACTGTGAATGAATGCTCCGGTGCGCTCCAGATAATGGCGGAACAAGAACACAATGCTCTTATCGTCGTCCACCACCAGCACATGGTAATTTTCCAGATTCAAGTCACTTCCGTTTCTGCCGGTATTCTTCATCACTTGCAGGTTTTTCATGTGTAAGGGCAATTCAAAATAAAAGGTACTGCCGCTGCCGGGATTGGACTCCAGATACAGCCGTCCCCCCAGGATTTCGGTGAGTTTCTGGCAGATCGCCAGTCCGATGCCTATGCCTTCGTGTTTGCGCACAGAGGAGTCTTCCACTTGGTAGAAATTTCCGAAGACTTCATTACCTAGGTCCTGAGCTATGCCCATGCCCGTATCCTTTACCCAATAGCGCAGCATCTCCGAAGAGATGGATTCACAGCCAAATTCGATGCTTCCGCTCTCGGTGAACTTTATGGCGTTGCTGAATAGATTGTGTAGTATCACATTGATCTTGCTTTCATCGGCATAGGCTTGCACCCGTTCGAGGCTTTGGTCCAGAGTGAATTTCAAATGGATGTCGTGATTTTTCCCGGATGTGCGCAGAAGTGAGCGTAATTCCCGCAGATTATCCTCAAAGTGATCATGCAGATCAAACATCTTTGGTTGAGGGATTATCTGAGACGATTCACTAACTGAAAGATCAAAGATGCTCTTGATGATTCTTTGCAGCTTCAGTCCGCTCTGATAGATGTTTGCCACATATGCAGTTCTGTCCTGCTCATCGGGATTGCCTTGCAGCAATTGAGTGTAGCCCATGATGTGGTTCAGCGGTGTACGCAGTTCATGATTCACGATGGCCAAAAAGGTGGATTTGATCCGATCACTTTCTTGAGCCTTTTCTTTGGCAAAGATCAATTCACTCTCAAAGGCGGAGCGCTCGGATATGTTGGACACCAGGTTTGCCGCCATCATCAATACCTTGTGTTCACGAGGAGTCCAGACCCGGATTTTGCGCTCTGTGGAAAAAGCCAAAAAGCCCCGCATGTTGTTTTGTACAAAGACTGGGAAAGCCAATAAGGAATAAGCTTCCGTGAGTTCCAACACCTCGATGTCCGACCGCCATTCCCGCGCAAGAGCGCTGAGATCTGTTATTGATACAGTCATGTCTGTCTGAAATTGATTCATCACATTCGGACAAAATGAGCATGGGATGCCCAGAAGGTCTTCTTTGTGAGGGGTGATGCCATCCCGGCACCATTCATGTTCGTTGTTCAACACCATGTTGTTCGAACTCAAGAAAAATATTGTGCAACGATCCACATCCAGTAATTGCCCAAATTCCACACATACTTTATCCAAAATCTCACTATAATCGGTATTGGAAGAAGTGATGATGTTTTTACTGAAGCTCTGCATCATGGTATCGATTTTGCTCTGAAACTCCGCCTGGCGCAGTCGCAAGGTGTAGTCATCGATATTTCTGGAAGTGGAACTCATCGCTAAGGGCTTGTTTCGATCGTCTTTCACCAGCCTCGTTTTATGTGCCATATAGTGGAGGCTGCCGTCCTTGTAGCGATTGATCAGCACTCCTTCAAAACTACCTTGTGCCAGGGTCTGTTTTATGATCTCTTCATGACTGGCGTCAGACCCCGGCTCCGCACCCAGAGACCTAATATGCTCGCCATATAATTCTTCTTTGCAATATCCGGTAGATGCGCTTACGGCAGCATTGATATATACTATCTTGCCCTCAAGATCTGTGATGATCACGTTATCACTTATCTGATCCAGAACCATGCCACGTAAAGACAAGGCGTCCAGGAGCTTCTCACGCTCCACACTGTTCAGCTCCATCATGTGGCGATTGTAGTTCATGTCGGATATCAACCCGGCAAATCTGGTGAGGAAACTTGTGATTCGAGCCACTTCTTCATGATTGTAGCGGGGGATCCTGGCAAAGGCTTCCATATATTGTCTTTCATCGAATCCATTTTGCCGGGCTTGAGCTTGGAATAGTGCTTCATCAGGTTCGTCTTCACCAAACAGAAACTGCCCGAAATATAGATTTGCAAGATGCTCTCCGCCGATCAATAAGGGAGTAGTGGCGAGCCATAAATTGTTGGGACACTTATATAGCTTATACTCACCCGGCAACACTTTTTTGTCAAAGCTGGACTTGCCTTTCGTACAAAAATTCGCGCAGAGTTCTGTGGAACCATGGAACAACGCGCAGAGATCCTGCCATTTTGTACGCACCAATACATTGTTATCCAAGTCTATTATGGACAGTAAAAAACCCGTGATATCGAACAAATCGTCCATCAAACTCTGTAAGGAGTTACAATCCAGCAACTCACAGAGATCGCGCGGTAAATCCGGGTTTGCATTCACAGCTTGCTTGCTCATATTCTGATTTAGTTACTCCTCTTGGTGCGAAACATAGTTTTGCTGTCTACTATAATGTCTTTTATAAGATAGTATTTGCATAGTAAAAAAAGAGTCAAGATAAATCTCGTGGAAAGTAGAAGCAGAATCTTGCTGCCTGAGAATGGAAGCGTTATCCTGCCTCTTTTCTATGTCCACAGATTTTATCTATGAACACAAATTGGCGCCTGAGCGCTACTGAGAACTGATATAAACTTGGCACTACTGTAGGAACTGACAAAACATACTATCATCATTGCAAAGGGGATACTGTCCTATACGACATGCTACGCTTCCAATAGCTTATCGCATGAGATAGGCGGGAAAGTGGGCGAAACACCTTAAGATAAGCTTTGCTTGCCATAGAAGGGGGACAAGCTGCCTCAATCGACAATTCTCTTGACATAATCAATGCTGGAGCAATCTGGTTAAACAGGTGATAAAGATGAAATGCTGCATAATCTCGAACTCACATCCCACCAATGATGTAAGAATCTGTTACAAACTGGGACAAAGCCTCAGTCGCAGGGGAGATGTGCACATAATCAGCACAAACGGTATGGTGAACAGCAGCATCAATCCCTATCAAGTGGTGGTGGATGCCAGTTCTCCGCTGAAGGCTTTGCCCTTGCTGTATCGGGAGGCGAAGCGCCTACGGCCGGAATTGGTGGTGTGCGTGGAGCCTATCACTATCCTCGTGGGGCTTGCCCTCAGGCGAAAGCTAGGCTGCAGGCTGGTCTTTGACTCTCACGAGTTTTTTGCCGATGCCCATGCCGAGCGTGCCGCATTACTCTTGCGGCTACCGGTGAAAGCGATCTACCTGATTGCGCTGCGTTACCTGGCGTCCAAGGCGGATGCAGTGTGGGCGGTTAATCAAGAAATATTAAATCAGCTGTTTCCGGCCAATCCGAAAGCGGAGAATCTTCTGGTATTGCCAAATTATCCGGTGGCAAATGTGTGGGATTATCAGTGTGATGTTCCGGGTGCTTTGGCTCAGCTTTGCGAGATGAGATTCGATCTCATCTATGCCGGGGGGCTTACCCGAAATAGAGGAGTATTCAAAATACTAAAGTGTGCTTCACTGCTGAAAAAAGAATTCCCGCGCATCAAAATCCTGATCTTGGGCAAATTCCACGATCCGGGAGTGGAGAAGGAATTTAACGACAGCGTAAACAGCTACAACCTGAATGCCGTCATCTACTATCAGGAGTGGATTCCTGCCGAAAAGATCGGGCTTTTGCTGAAAAGATCGCGCTTTGGCTTGTGGCTGTTCAATCCCGGGATGAAGCGTATGAGCCTTGCCACGCCGCTAAAGGTATTGGAGTACTTTGCCGCGGGTTTACCGGTGATCAGCATCAAGACCCCCCTGATGACGAGCCTGATCGCTTACAACAAGCTGGGAATGCTGTGCAAATACCATTCCCGGGATATCGCCGATGCCATCGCCACCATGTTGAAGATGCCTGAAGACGAATACCTGGCGATGAGCCGGCGCTGCATAGAGATATCCGAATCCCGCTTCAATTGGGAGTCCCTGGAGCCTGCACTCTTCAAACTTATCGACCATATACTATGAAAATTCTTTATATCAGCTATTTCTATCCACCCTTGGGCGGACCTGCCGCGCTGCGTAACCAAAAGACAGTCAATTACCTCAGCAAAGCCGGAGCCGAGATCACTGTTCTCACGGTGGAAGATATCGAGTATGCTTACAGCGACCCCTCTCTGAGCGCAGATTGTGCACAGCGCCATCTGATCCGGGTTCCCTCATGGGATCCCATGGCACTTTTGCGCAAAGCTTTCGGAAAAAACCGTGCTGCTTCGCAGATGGTGTATAAACGCAGCCCGGAACGCCTGAAGCTGATGATCCGGCAACTTGCGCCAATCGACGATAAGATCGGTTGGCTGCCGCTACTGCTGAAAACCGGGCGCAGGCTGTTGAAAAACGGTGATTACCAAATCATCTATGTATCCTGTGGCCCCTTTTCTTCCGCGCTGGCTGCCTATAGGCTGGCAGAAGAATTTCATGCGCGCCTGGTTGTGGACTATCGAGATTACTGGACCCTGCTCTCGGATTACGATCTGATGGGCAACGCCTTCAAACGCAAGATCTCCCGAACTTGGGAACAGCGTATCCTGGCACGAGCAGACTATGTGATCTGTGCCACGCGCGGCATCAGGGATGATCTGGCGGCGGCATTTGATCCCGGCCTTACAGAGCGAAGCTTTGTGCTTTATAATGGTCATGATGAACACGATTTTACAGATCTGGAACCCCGCCGTCCCTCAAGCGAACACTACACGCTCAGTTACTTCGGCAATATCTATGCCCGACGCAGTCTAAAGCATTTGTACAAGGCGATATTGGAACTGGAGCGAGAAGAGGTGGTGCCGCAAAATCTCAGAATTCGGCTTTATGGCAATTTTAACCGGGAAGTATATGATGAGATAATGCATAGCGGGATTTCCGAAAGAATTGAAGTACTACACCAGCTTAACCATCGCGAGGCATTGGAGACCATGCAGGAGGCGGATGCGCTGATTTTGGTAATCAACAGCAGCAGTCCCAAAGGCACGCTTACCTCCAAAGTGTTTGAATACCTGCGTTTGGGCAGGCCTATCCTGGCCTTGGTGCCACAGAATGGTGAGGCGGCAGGATTGTTGCGAGAATGCGGAATATCAACACTATGTCCCATGGAATCGGTTTCCGGCATCAAGGCTTGCTTAAACAGGCTGTTTGATACACCCTCATATGAGACAGAGCTCTCGCCGGCGTTAGCAGCTTATGAACGAGGAGCGCAGCTAAGGGACTTGTACAAGCGAATTCAGACGCTTGTAGCAGTGGATTGATGGCCGATATCACATTTGCTTAGAGGGTAGAGGGCGGAGCCTCGATCATTATTGGGGGGCGGGCATAGCCGGGCTCAAACCAAGCTCAGAAAATCGATACCTTGCTTACATATATTCCATATCTATGTATGCGCTACGGTCTTCAGGGTATCATCCGGGTTCACCAAAGAAACCGTATCAGGAGCCGTATTCCAGAATCTCCACAGCTCGTTCAAATTGCGCCAAAGCATCCAGCTCAGCATCCAGCTCCACGATGATCTTCAGACCGTGGGCGGCATCGTAACGAAGAGGCTCACTTATCTTTGCGCTAAAGCGTAGTATCTCTGCTTTGGGCGGAGTTTTAGATGCATCATACTCCATGGTCATTATCCCTCGTTTCACCGTGCAGTTTTTTAGTTTCAGACGTTTTGCCAATAGCTCGATCTTGAAATACAGCAAAAGCCATCGTGCGTTTTCGGGCATTTCTCCAAAGCGATCCCGTAGTTCGAAGGCAAAGTCTTCGATATCTTCCATGCTGTTTAGTTCTCCCAATCTGCGATATATCCTCAAGCGCTCTTGATCGTTATCGATGTATTCCGGGGGAAAATAAAGATCTACCTCGGTCTTGATGTTTTGTCTGCCGGCGGGGCTGTCTTCGGTGTATAGAGCTGAGGTATCGCCGCTCTCGGCATATTCTATGGCTCTGCCCAACAGACGGTTATAGTAGTTAAATCCGATGGCTTGGATGATGCCACTTTGTTTGGTGCCCAATATTGTTCCGGCACCGCGCAGTTCCAGATCCCGCAAAGCCACCTGAAATCCCGCGCCCAGAAAGTCGTATTGGGTGAGGGCTTCCAGGCGTTGACGTGCGACGGCGGTGGTGCCCTTGGGTATCAGGAGATAGGCGTATGCCCGGCGATTGCTGCGTCCCACTCTGCCTCGCATCTGATAGATCTGCGCCAGGCCGAAGGTATCGGCACGATCGATCAAAATGGTATTGGCATTTGGGATGTCTATACCGTTTTCGATGATTGTAGTAGAGATCAACACCTGAAACTCTCTATCCACAAATGCTTTCATTACCTCTTCCAGATGATGTTCCGGCATCTGCGCGTGCCCCACCATAAAGCTGATATCCGGCATTTCCCGACGCAATTCGGCAGCCACAGTTTCGATAGTCTGCACGCGGTTGTGCACAAAGAATACCTGGCCTCCGCGATCCACTTCCCGGCGGATGGCGTCCTTGATTACTTCCATATCGCGCGGGGTGATGATGGTGCGGATGGGCAAGCGCTCTTTGGGCGATGTCTGCATCAAAGATATCTCTTTCAGCTTTGCCAGTGCCATATTCAGGGTGCGAGGGATAGGTGTAGCGCTCATGTACAGGGTATCAACATTGCTCTGAATGCGGCGCAGACGGTCTTTGTGTCGCACTCCGAAGCGATGCTCTTCATCGATGATGAGCAAGCCCAGCTTGGGGAATTTGACATCTTTTGAGAGCAGACGGTGGGTGCCAATGGCGATATCCACACTGCCACCGGCGATATCCTGAACATCCCTTGTAATCATAGCTTTGCTGCGAAAGCGGGAGAGCATGGCTACGCGCACCGGATATTGCGCCAAACGTTCTTTGAACACCCGGTAGTGCTGTTCTGCCAAAAGTGTGGTAGGTGCCAATACTGCCACCTGATAACCACTGTTCACTGCTTTGAAAGCGGCGCGGATGGCGACTTCCGTCTTTCCGAAACCCACATCTCCGCAGAGTAAACGCTCCATGGGCGAAGGCAGCTCCATGTCGTCTTTGATCTCGCGGCCTGCTTTTGCTTGATCCGGAGTATCTTCGTATATGAAGGAATCCTCCAGTTCTTTTTGCCATTCTGTATCCGGACTGTGGGCCAAACCGGGACGACTGCCCCGCTCGGCATAAAGACGCACCAGATCGGCAGCGATCAATTCGATCTGCTGTGTAGCTTTGTGCTTGGTATTTTGCCATTTGGCGCTGCCCAGTTTATTCAGGGCGGGAGCGGCACCTTCTTCTGCCACATATTTACTTACCAGAGAGAGCTGGAAGGTGGGCACGTACACTCTGTCGTCGTTGGCATAACGCAATACCAGGCATTCCACCTCCTGTCCATCCAGTTTAATGATTTTCAGACCTTCAAATACCCCGATACCGTGGTCCACATGCACCACATAATCTCCGGGTTTCAGGTTTTCGTAGTCGATAATGGTTTCGCCGGGGGCAAAGCGCGGGGCGTAGCGTTTGCGTTTATAACGGTTGAATATCTCATGATCTGTATATAGTCCCAGTTTCGCATCATCCAGTTCAAAGCCTTCATGCAAGACTCCGATATGGCTGAGGTAGGGCACACTGTCGCCGATCATCTGGCGCATGCGCTTTTCCTGAGAAGCGTTATCGAAGAGCAGGTAGTGTTGCCAGCCCTGTTGGCGTTTGTTGGCAAGAGATTGAGAAAACAGTCCCAAATCTCCCTCGAAGGCAGGCTGGCCGCTAAACGGCGCGCGGATGTTTTCTTTTATTCCGGGCAGCACAAATTCGCTTTGTGACAGGTAGAAATTATCACTTTGCTTCTTGCATTTGAAAAAAGCCTCTTCACTTAAGATGAGTTCTTTTACTTTTGGTATCTTGCCCTTGCTGCCGTGTTTCAGTTCTTTGCGATATTGACTGTGGGTTTGTTCGATCAAGGCCTCCATCTCCTCTACTACATAGCTGTAATTGCTGAAGATAAAGATGCGCTTGTCGGGCTCAAAATAGTCGGCAAAGGGGCTGAGGTCTTTGGTGAGCAAGCTATAGTAGTTTTCGATGCCTTCAAAGAAGCCTTTCTCGCGTATCCTGGCGATGATCACAGACCCGGAATCCACATCATCCAGAGACAACTCGCGGGCGGGGATAACCGTGATTTCGCCCAGTTCCTGCGAGATAGAGCGCTGTGTGTTTGCCGAAAAGCTGCGGATAGACATGATCTCATCGCCCCAAAACTCGATCCGGACAGGGTGTAAGGATGGCGGTGAAAATAGATCCAGGATGCCGCCGCGTTTGGCCGCTTGATACACCGTGGATACCTGATACTCGATCTCATAACCCATGTTTTGCAGGCGCTGCAGCAGCTCGTCGGGGTTCAGTTCATCACCTTTCTTCAATTGAAAAATATGGCTGGAAAGGATCTTGCGGGATGGAATCAGGCGCAAAAAAGAGCGGATCGACAGGCTGTATATGGCGGGGATGGAACTGCTGATGTTGTTCAGCAGAGTGATCATGCGGGTGGCGCGGATAGAATAGTGGGGCGAGCGTTCCTCATATGGCAGGATCTCATAATCCGGCATATAGAAGGCATTGTCCTTTCCCACCAGGCTCACCAAGTCGTCCCAGAGGTCTTCAGCGATGATATCGTCCTGCGAAACCAGGATGATGTTCTTCCCCGTTTTTGCCCAGATGTGAGCAGCTACCAAAGCCCGGGCACTTTGGCTGAGGTGATAGATCTGGCTATCTTCCCGCAGAGGCAGAAGATCCCTGAAAAAGGCGGAATCTTCCAAGTGTGAGGCGATTTTGGTATATAACATTGATCCTGTCCTTGGCTGTTGCTAGCGAGGGATCCTCCTGAAAGCGAAGGGCCTCATCATGCGTTGAGTTATTGGCTTAGATTGTGCAGCACTTCGGCCGGATCGAGGCTAATCTGTACGGAATCCCTGAGGTTCTTCAAAATCAACTTGCCTTGCGCTAATTCATCTTCGCCCAGGATGATGGCATAGTCTGCCCCGGAAGTGTCCGCAGCTTTCATCTGAGCTTTGAAAGAAGTCTTTTCCGGATTGTATTCGGCGTAAAATCCAGCTTCACGCAGAGTTTGCAGAATGGGCAGGATTGCTCTTCGGGCTTCTTCTCCGATGGCGACGGCATATACTTTGGGCCGGACTGTTTCCGGCAAAGTGACACCTTCTTTCTCCAGTGCCAGGAGCAAGCGCTCAAACCCGCCGGCAAAGCCGATTGCAGGTGTATCTTTGCCTCCTATCTCAGCGATCAGAGCGTTGTAACGTCCCCCGCCGGCGATGGAGTTTTGTGCGCCCAATGCGTCTACTATCACCTCAAAAGCAGTGTTTGTATAGTAGTCCAATCCGCGCACGATTGCCGGATTCACCTTGTAAGCAATTCCCATAGTGTCCAGATACTTTAGTACTTCAGCAAAATGCAGCCGGCAATCCTCATCCAGATAGTCCAGCTGAGAGGGCGCGGCTTTGCGGAACACCTTGCAGGATGGCACTTTGCAATCCAGGAGCCGGCGAGGCTTCTGCTGATAACGCTTTTGGCAATCCGGGCACAAGTCATTCAGATGAGGCCGATAGTATTCCCGCAGGGCTTCATCATAGTCCTTGGCACAATTGGCACAGCCCACGCTGTTGATTTCCAGACGCAATTCTTTCAAGCCCAGAGCTTTCAGAAAATTCATCTCGATGGCGATCACTTCTGCGTCGAAATAGGGGTGATTGCTGCCGATGAGTTCGATGCCGTATTGATAGAATTGGCGGTAACGGCCGGCTTGGGGGCGATCGTAGCGAAACATGGGACCCATATAGAAAAGCTTGCTGCGCGCTCCGCTCTTGTCCATGTGGTTTTCCACGTAAGAACGCACCACGGGGGCGGTTCCTTCCGGGCGCAGAGCGAAATTTCGGCCTTTTTGATCGCTAAAGCGATACATCTCTTTTTGTACTACATCGGAGTTTTCGCCGGAGCTGCGCTCAAAGAGCTCCGCCATTTCGAAGATCGGGGTTGTGATCTCGCTGTAGCCGAAACTGGCGGCTACTTTGCGGAAGATATCCTTTACATATTGCCATTTTACGCTATCCGCGGGCAAGATATCAAAAGTTCCTCTGGGGATTTTATACATCATGGTTTCCTCTTAATCAGGTCATCAAATCTGCAGGTGCCTCTGCCGTCAAGCAGTTCTGAGGGATATTTCACATCGATCAGATACAAGCCTTCTGCGGGGGCGGTGGTAACCAGGTTCTGGCGGGGGCATTTATCTGCCAGCAGTTTGGTGATGGTATCCGGACTCAAGGCAAAATGGGAGATGTTTGCCAGCGTGCCCACAATGCGGCGTACCATATTGTGCAGAAAGCGATCGGCGCGGATGTAAAAAGTAAAATAATCTTCATCTTCCACGATGCTTATCTCCTTGATCTCGCAAATGTGATTGGGCACCTCGGGATTCAAGCGCCCAAAGCTGCTGAAATCGTGCTGTCCCAATAGGAGTTGGGCTGCGTCCTGCATAGGTTTCAAGCTTATTCTCAGATGAGGAATAAAGCCGCTGTATAGCCGGTTGAAGGGATCGCGATCCTTGCTGAGCAGATATTTGTAATGCCGTTCAAAAGCCTGATAGCGCGCAGAAAGATCATTGCCTATCTGCCAGATCTGCAGTACTTTGATGTCATCGGGCAACCAGCGCCGAAAAGCTCTCAACATCTGCTCCATCGTCATCCTGCCCTCATAATCAAAGTGGGCGTATTGTGCCAAAGCGTGCACTCCGGCATCGGTGCGGCCGGCGGCTATTACCGGGACGGATACTCCGCTAAATTGCTCCAGCGCCTTTTCCATCACGCACTGAATGCTGCGACCTTGCTTTTGCTTTTGCCAGCCGATAAACTCGCTGCCGTCGTAGGCCATTTTGATGAGATAACGCATAGCAGCTATAATCCGTTCACCAGCACCAGTAAACACAAAAAGAGCAAACCGTAGAAATTTGCCCGAAGATTGATTCGGGGCAGAGGGCTGTCATTCTGTATATAGTATAGCACTTTGGTTTCAATGGCGTCGCTCTGATCATAAACCTGTTTGCCGGATAGCAAAGTTTTGTCCAGAATCCCGGCTATGCTGTCCTGCCTATCCATACCTCGATATAGCTCAAAATAGCGCTTAACAAACAGCCATGTAGCCAGAGAGTAGGAGAGTAGGGATTTACATATCTTGCTATTGCACAATGGCTTCAGTTCTGACCACAGTCTTGCTTTATCCAGCGATGCCCATACTGCCACGGTTATGAGAACCAGATACAGGATCTTCATCGAAAAGATGACAGCAAGGGGAAATTCCACTTTGAAGAGCAGAGTAAAGACCCAATACCCGGCGAAAAACGTAAGTAATTTACGCACAGCAAAGATAAATCTGCCATATAGCAAGGGCTCTGCGGCAAAATAGATGAGGAACAGCAGGGTTTGGGATATCAATTGCCTTAGCGATACTTCAAAGGCAGTGCTCAGGCTCACCAGGAAGATCAGCAGTCTTAGCAGAACATGCTGTTGACGGATCAGATTCAATCTCATTAGCTTCAGTTATCCGCTTCCTCGGGAGGAAGGGGACCTGGGCTTTCTTCCGGTATCGGCGGAGGGATCGGGTTTGTATCTTGTCCTTCGCCGGATTTATCCTCACTATCTCCGGATCTACCGGTCTCAGTTTCCTGCGGGACTGCCTCTCCGGAAAGACTATCGGGTAGTGCCGGGCTAGCGTTATCCGGGGCCGGAATGGCTTCTGCCTCATTTAGATCCGGTTCTGTGAAGAGGCTGTCGCTCTCTGCCGGAGCCACATCCGCGGGAAGCTCCTGGGGCAGAGCGAGTGTATCTGCCGATGTAGCCTCGGTCTCCGGCAGATTATCTCCGATGCTGTTCATACTGTCGGCGACAGCGTTTGCCAGGCTATCCTCCGGCTCGTAGTAACTGTAGTTGCTCTCACGTTTCAAGAAGATTTGTCCATCGTAAAAGAGCCGTGCCGCTTCGGCATATTCCTCAGGCACGTTCTCTGCCAGCAAAGCGTCCAAATAGCTTTTTGCCTGTGTGGTATCCGGCTCTTCAAAGCTGTAATACCAGCCCAGACGGTAGTTCGCTTTGCCGCGTAAATCTGCAAATTCACTTTCTGTGAAGCTCTGCATCGCCTCCAGCAAAGAATCGGGATGAACCGGATAGTAATCCAGCGCGCTGTCAAAAGCATTTTCAGCTTCTTCCAGTACAGGATCCACCAATTTTGGGGTTTTCCCCGCAGCTATAGCGTTGATGGCAGCAGTGTACATATCGCGGGGATAATGCTCTGTCATGTCTTGCCGGATCGCTTCGGCTTCATCCTCACGCCCTTCAAGCTCGTGCAAAATGCTGAACATGGAGAAACTGCAGAAGGGGATGATTTCGGTATCGTATCTTGCCAGTGCGACGTCAAGGGGCTCCAGGTTAGTTTGCATGCCTTGTATCTCAGAGCGCAAAGATGCCAGCCTGGCTGTGGCCGCCTGTATGGGATCCGCTTGCGCTTCCTCCTCTTCGGCAGATGGTGATGCAGAGGCGGCCAAACTGTCCGCTGCCACGGCATCACTGTCCGCTGCCGTGAAAGAGCCCGCCACAGAGTCGCTATAGGAAATCTCATCTTCAACCGGCGCAAGCAAGGAGTCCGACACCACCGTAGTATCCGGAAAATCCGTAGCCACAGAGTCGCTGACAGCAGCTTCCTGACCGGGGGAGCTAAATACGCTGTCTGCCGGGAGTATTTCCTCCGCGATCTCGAGGCTATCCGGCACAAAGGCGCTCAGGCTGTCGATCTCAAGCTGTGTTGCTTCGATTACACCGCGCAACGAATCTGCCCGTGCTGTGATGCTATCCCGTTCGGAGATAACCACTTGATAGCTTACCAAGGCGGAATCCGGTAATGCGATGGGATTCAGGAAGCTTTCTGCTCTCTGATAGTGATAATCAAGGAAGGATTGCAGGTTTCCGCTGTCTTTAGGCTTGGCACCTTTGGTCTGGTTGATGGCAGCTGCCAGTTGGGATGACGCTTCCGAGTATTCGGATTTGCTGTATTCTGTGCGCACTTTATTCAGATGACCTACAGATGCGTCCCAATCTCCCCGGTGATAATAGAGATATCTTCCCCAAAAATAATACGCGGCAGCGGAGTGCTCTGTGCGGCCATAGCTTTTCGTAACATCTTCCAATTGCTCCAGACCGTCTTCTTCTTCGCCGGTTGCTAAAAGAATCCTGGCATGCAAGACCTTCGCGCGGGATAGCATATCCGGGCGGCTTTCATTGCGCACGAGGTGCTTAGTTTCTTTCAGAGCGTCCTGATAGCGTTCCAATTTATACTGGTTCAAGGCGATATAATATCGTGCTTCCAGTTTTCTCAGCTTGGGGATGCCGCGGGTGCCCACAAAGGTGGTAAATTCCTCCAGGGATTTCTCGTAGTCATCTTGCATAAAATAGTTTTTGCCAAAGATAAAAAAGGCGTCTTTGAATTCATCGGTCTTGCGATAGTCTTTCAGAATGCGTTCCAGCCAGTATTGCGAACGGATATAATCCTCATCGTCGATCTCAAAATCCGCCAGGACCAGCAGAGCCCGAGCATGGTGTTTGATGTATTTGGGATTGCGGACAAATTGTTCCAACAGGGCTTCGGATTGCTGGACCTGATTAACCTCGCGCAAGACTCTGGCCAGATACAAATGTGCCTCCGGAATGTGCTTGCTGTCCGGGTATCCTCTGATCAGGTTTTCAAAAGCGTCTTTGGCCTGAAAGGCGGAATTCTTTTTGTAATACAGGGCTCGCGCCATCAGAAACAGAGCGTCGTCAGCGCGTTTCCCCTTGCTGTTTCGGGATAGAATGATGCCGCATTTCTGGATGGATTTGGTATATTCGTCGATGGCTTGAGGCGTGGGGCGGCCATTGGCACTCAGGGCACGATTCTGCGCGCTTTCAAAGTATTTTTTGGCATTATACATGGTGTTGTCGATCCCGCAGGCGACAAGTATGCCAAGCAGTACCAAAAGTGTTGTTACGCGCATGTATCTCATGGTGCTATAGCCCCGGGTCTGTGCCATTCTGTCAATAGATTTTTATCCCGCTTTGTTCCACTGCCTTCAAAACGGCGCACTCTTTGATGGCTGCCACACTTTTATGCAATTCGGGATACATCACCCGGTCTTTAGCCAATCGCGGAGAAAACTCACGCAGGCGAGCTTTTGCCAGCTCCAGCGCAGCAGAGCTTTTGATCTCTCTGATGTCTATAGCCTGAGCAGCTATCATCCACTCTATGGCCAGAACCGTGCTCACATTTTCCACTACTTGCAACAGCTTGATGGCGGATACGGAGCCCATGGACACGTGATCTTCCTGATTCGCGGAGGTGGGTATGCTGTCTACCGAGGCGGGATGTGTCAGAACTTTGTTTTCCGAGATCAGGGACGCGGCAGTAAGCTGGATGATCATGTATCCGGAATCCAGGCCCGGACGGTGTGCCAAAAAGGCGGGCAGACCGCGGGATAATGCCGGATTCAACATTTGCTCCATGCGGCGTTCGCTGATGTTTGCCAATTCACTGATGGCGATGGCCATGGTGTCCATGGCGATGGCAAGCGGCTCACCGTGAAAATTACCCCCGGATATTACTTGTTTTTCTTCCGGGAAGATCAATGGGTTGTCGGTGGCAGAATTGATCTCAATCTCCAGTACTTTACGGGCATAAGCCAAAGCGTCTCTGGCCGCACCATGCACTTGAGGAGTGCAGCGGAGGGAATAGGCATCCTGAACATTGGCACAATTCTTGTGGCTATCACGCAAAGGGCTGTTTTTCAAGAGGCTGTTGATGTTCTTTGCAGAGATCAATTGTCCCGGATGAGGACGTAAAGCGTGAACCAGAGGATTCATCGCATTGGGAGTACCCAATAATGCGTCGATACTCATCGCGGCCAATACATCGGCTTGTTTACACAGGTTTTCGGCGCTTATAAGGCTTAGCGCAGCAATGGCAGCCATCACCTGAGTGCCGTTATTGAGGGCCAAGCCTTCCTTGGCTTCCAGCGTTACAGCGCTGATGCCGGCTTTACTCATCGCTTGTGCCCCGCTCATCTTTGTGCCCCGGTAGCAAGCTTCCCCTTCACCAATGAGCACCAAGGCCAGATGGGAGAGCGGGGATAGATCGCCGCTGGCGCCCACAGATCCGCGCATGGGGATCACTGGGTGAATGCCCGCATTCAGCATCTGCACGAGCGTCTGCAGAGTTTGCAGGCGGATGCCGGAATGACCCTTTGCCAAAACTGCGATCCGAAGCAACATGATGGCGCGAGTGATCTCTTCATTGTATGCTTCGCCCACACTTACGGCATGGCTGCGGATGAGGTTAGCCTGCAATTCAGCGATGTTTTCTTTGGCTATGGAGACTGTGCTGAATTTGCCGAAGCCGGTGGTAAGCCCATAGACAACATCACCATTGGCGATGATCGATTCCACATATTCACGACAGCGGGTTACTTTGGCAATGCTTTCTTCAGAAAGGCGGATAGGCGCTTTTTGGATCGCTACTAACGCTACGTCTTCCAGGCTCAAGCTGTTGCCGTCGATGATGATTTCTTGCATGATTCCTCTATTGTATGCATTTTGTTTATGATTTAAGTATATACAAAACTATAATTATGCTCAACACATGCTGAGGCGGCATTTTTGTCAAGCAGGGATTGGTTTGGCATTTCCCCATTTCCGGCTGACCCCTCCGAACTGTTAAGTTATAAGAGTCACCGAAAATTGCAAATCCGCTCACCGAAATCTGCAAATGCTTGAACAGATCTAAATCTAAGGCTACATTGCTTCCTTGCAAAATCCATATAGGTATATTACATATACCATTAAGATTATTCTTATCAAGATTTGAAGTTAAACCTGAACAATGCTATTGGAGTTCAAGCCGGCAAGGAATCTGGCAAGGGAAGACCAATTTTTCAAATCTCACTGTCAGCTCTGTAGACAGTGTTAATCAAGTGGTCATCAAGCGTTCATCAAGCGTTAATAATTAACGCTTGATTAAGGCTTGATTAAGAAGTGATGTACGCCGTGAATACAGGGAGAAAAATGAGAAAAATTTGGCAATCTTTGCTTACCGCTCATGCTTACCGCCCTTCAAAGAGCTTTTGGATAACGACCAAGTAACTGTCATAGATAACAGTCATAGATAACTGTCATAGATAACAGTAATAGATAACGGTAAAACAACGGTAAAACCATATCGCTCACCACACCGGGCATCACCGGGCTGAGATACAGAATGGCGGTATTTCCCCAAACCAGTTCCGCAATCGAAGTGCGGAACCGGGCACTAACTAAAACGCTTCTTGAAACAGTTCCCTGATAGCGTCACTGTCCTTCACGATGCCGTGTACGTGCCGGAAATTTGCAAAGAATACCTTCCCTACTATGGGGTCAAATTGCCGGTTGATATTGTTCAGAACTTCTTCTGTGGCTACTTTTGTGCCCAGAATGCGGCGATAAGGTCGCTGACTGGTCATGGCATCAAAACTATCGGTAACGCTCACGATACGCGCCAAAGGATGGATATCTTTCAGTTTGATGCCATAGGGATAGCCCTCACCATTTGCCCACTCATGGTGCTGCAGGATGATTTTGCCGATTGTTTCCGGCAGACCGATAGGGCTGATGATCCGGGCACCGACAATGGGATGTTGTTTAATCTCGTTATATTCGCTTTCCGTGAGGCTTTGTTCTTTGCCCAATACTTTGCTGAGGATCCCGATTTTTCCCAGATCGTGCAATAAAGCACCGATACGGAGCTGGACTAATTCCTCCGCGTTCAAGCCCATCAGCTTTCCCAGCCTCATCGACATCGCTGTAACTCTTTCGGAGTGCCCTCTGGTGTAGATGTCTTTCACTTCCATGGCGTTGATCATCGCGTGGATGGTGTTCAGATAGCTTCTTTGCAGTTTGGAATTGGCTTCGAAAAGCTCTATGGTACGCTGTTTTACCAAAGACTCCAGGTGATGTTTATAGCGTTTGTTCTGGATCCTCAGGCGGTAAGTTTCCTGCGCTTTATTCAGAGTTACGGTAAGTTCATCCAGCTCAAACGGCTTTTTCAGAAATTCATATACTCCATAGTGGATGGCTTTGCTCATCATATCTGTATCCGAGTATCCCGCAATCAGGATCACCGGAAGATCGGGATTTATCTCTGAGCTACGTTTCAAGATGTCCAAGCCGCTGATGCCGGGCATGGACACATCGCTGATCACGGTCTGATAATCCCGGGTATTCAGCAAATCCAGGGCTTCCCGGGGATCTTCACACACATCTACCAAATATGCCGGGTTGTGCCTCAGGCCCAAACGGATGCTATCCAGTATGGACAGGTCATCGTCGATCACCAGTATCCTTGCTTTGCTTTCAAACATATTCTCCTCTAGATGAAGATGTCTTCTTGTGTGCCGTATTCTTTGACGATATCTGCGAAGTTATTCGCCACTTTGTTTACTGCCGTACTTACCCGGTGGTATTGTAGTTTTGGCTCGCTGAATGAAAGTAACAAGCCGCGCAGTGCGTTGAGATCCTGAAACGAATCATTCAGCCAGGGATCATAGGCATCGGGCGGTAGGATGAGCGGCATGCGGTGATGCAGCGGCAACATCAGTTCATTGGCTTCTGTGGTGATGATGCCCAGAGAGGGCACATAGCTGCCGTCATCGCTTTCCCACAAGTCGTAGATTGCGCCCATATATAGCAAGCCGCCATCGGCTGGATAGATGTAATGCGGGATTTTCCCTGGAGCTTGCCATTCGAAGAAGCCATTGGCGGGCACTATGGCTCTGCGCCGTATAAAAGAGGCCTTGAAGGAGGGTTTTTCGTGGATGGTCTCGCTGCGGACGTTGATCAGCGGAGTCTTGGGCATACTCTTCATCCAGGATGGTATCAATCCCCAACGGAAAAACCCATTGTAACGGATCCCATCCTTGCTGACGATGGCCATTACCTGCTGCGTGGGCGCAACATTATAGGAAATCTCCAGCTGTTCCGAACTGATTGTCGCGTTCAATTCCTTCTGTAACTTCACCAAATGATCGTGTGTTAGCACTTGTGCAAATCTACCGCACATATCTAAACTCCTAAGTGTTGACAATATTCTGGGGATCTGGTTTATTGGCAAGGAGAAATTTATCCTCAAGCCGGATTTTTTTAATATTCTTTGCAGCACAGGAGATATGATGCACAATAAAGATATGAAAATAGTGATGAAACGCCTGGAAGAACACTTCTATAGCGTGAAGACACCAATCGTGGACTTGATTCAAGCCAAGACCAAAGATCCTTTCAGAGTGCTGGTAGCTACGATCCTGAGCGCCCGGACCAAGGATGAATCTACCGCGAAGGTGGTAAACGAACTCTTCACGAAAGTGCAAAAGGCTGATGATCTGGACAAATTAAGCTCGTCAGAGCTGGACCGGATCATCTATACTACCGGATTTCACAATGCTAAGACCAAACACCTGAAAGAATTGCCCCGGGTATTGCGCGAAGAATTTGGCGGGGAAGTGCCCAGCGAGATAGATGATCTGCTAAAGCTTCCCGGTGTGGGGCGCAAGACGGCGAATTTGGTGCGCGCGGTGGCATTTTCCCTGCCGGCCATCTGCGTGGACATTCATGTACATCGCATCTGCAATCGCTGGGGCTATATCAAAACTAAAACACCCTTGGAATCCGAGATGGCGCTAAGGGCAAAACTCCCCACTCAGTACTGGCTGAAGATCAATTCCTATGTGGTTGCTTTTGGGCAAAACCTCTGTAAACCGCGTAAACCCTCCTGCGATAGATGCCCCATCTACGATTATTGCAAAAGAATAGGAGTGTAAGATGGACAGCGCAGATAAATGTGTTTTTTGTGAAATCCCCGCCTCGGCTTATCTGCTTTCCAATGACTATTTCTACGTGATTGCTGATAAACGACCGGTCTCGAAAGGGCATAGTCTGGTGATCTCCAAACGCCATGTAATGCAATATTTTGATCTCTGTGAAGAAGAATCCGTGGCGCTGTTGAAGATCGTGAATGAGCTGAAAGATGTACTACAGAAACAATACTCTCCCAAAGCCTATAACCTGATGATGAATTGTGGCAGCAAAGCCGGGCAAACCGTGTTTCATTACCACATGCACGTGATTCCCCGATACTGACTCTTTTGAAAAAACATAGAAATTATTAAAAAAACCCGGGTATGATGCCCGGGTTTTATACACTGTTTAAATGGCTTACATGCCGTAGGTGCCTACCTGTTCCGGAACGATCAGTTCAGCTTCGGTGGCTTTCAAAACATCCTCGACCGTGGTGCCGACGGCTACTTCGCGCAAGACCAGGCCACTTTCTGTTACTTCGATCACCGCCATATCCGTGATGATCAGGCTAACCTTGCCTTTCGCGGTGAGGGGAAGATTGCATTCTCTTAATATCTTGGGATTGCCGCGTTTGTCGCAGTGTTCCATGGCAACGATCACCTTGCGGGCACCGGTAACCAAATCCATCGCTCCGCCCATGCCGGGAACCATCTTACCGGGAATCATCCAATTTGCCAGATTCCCCTGTTGATCCACCTGCAAAGCGCCTAAAACCGTGGCGTCGATGTGCCCGCCGCGAATGATGGCAAAACTAAGCGCACTATCAAAGAAACTGGCGCCTTTTAGGGCTGTGATGAAGCCGCCTCCGGCATTTATCATATCCGGATCTTCTTTACCTTCGGCAGGACTGGGTCCCACGCCCAGCATACCGTTTTCACTTTGGAATACTACGTGGACTCCTTCGGGAATGTAATCCACAGCCATGGTGGGCAAGCCAATGCCCAGATTCACATAGTCACCGTCTTTAAACTCTCGGGCTATTCTGCTACCGATCATTTGTCTTTTATCCATGGGTGACCTCCGCGCTCTTTACTAAATAGTTTACAAATACACCGGGGCAAGCTATCAGTTCAGGATCCAGCTCGCCGATCTCCACGATTTCGTCCACTTCAGCGATGGTGATCTTTCCCGCCATGGCCATAATGGGATTGCTGTTGCGGGCGGTTTTGCGGAAGATGAGATTGCCCATCTTGTCTGCCTTCCAAGCTTTGATAATGGCTACATCAACTTCGATGGCAGGTTCCAAAATGTAATCGATACCACTGAGATTGATGATCTGTTTGCCCTCTTCCACAACAGTTCCAACGCCTGTGGGAGTGAGGATGCCACCCAATCCGGCTCCGGCAGCGCGCACGCGCTCCATCAGTGTGCCCTGTGGTACCAGTTCGATGTCGATCTGTTTTGCGTTCATCTGAGCTTGAATCTCTTTATTTGTGCCCAAATGCGATACCTGCGCGCTCTTGATGAGTTTCGCTACCACCAGCTTGCCTACTCCGCGATTTTCCCAATCGGAAGCGATCACAATCATATGCAAATCTGCTGTCTTGCTTGCTACAATAGCATCGATAATGCTTTCAGGGGCGCCAACGGCCAAAAAGCCACCAATAGCCAGGCGAGTGCCGGGCTTGATCATCGCTGCAGCATCGGCTGCTGAAATCAATTGTGCCATAATCTCTCCTATTATACACTATTCATATTGCGGAGACACATAATCCGCCGCGGGCTTTGTGTCAACCTTTTAAATGCTTTTACTCCCGGGCTAAATGCTTGTGCTGATCAACTCGCGCCGGTGTCATCCGAATTCTCACTTTGTTTTGTGGATATAGGCATACAGGAATATTACTTGACAGTTCGTCTCCGAAATAATCAATGGATTCAAGCGCTCAGTACTACTGCTGCGGGCTTCGGTCAGCTTTTGCGCTTGCCTGTGTTTGCCCCGGCAGCTCACGCGGATCCTGTAGAGCAGCGATCTGTGCATATATAATAACTCAAGTTAGCCAATTGGAAGGAAAGATGAAACGGATTCTGTGGTTTATTTGTCTTCTTATCCGGATACAGGCGGCATTTGCAGTATCTGTCTCAGAAACAGAGGCGATAGCACTTGGAAATACCGTATGGACTCATTATTCAGGTCTGCAAGCTGAATGTGTCGACAGCCACCCATATTTCCCGGATTCAAGCTCAGAACAGGCGGCTTTCTACATTCTGTGCTATGAACCCAAAGGTTTCATTCTGATTGCCGGAGACGACAGAGTAATGCCGATACTGGGATATTCTACCGATACTTCCGTCAATATGAAGGAAATACCTCCTGCTGTGGATTGGCTTCTACAGGAATACGCGTCTGTCATTACCGAGAAAAGAAAAACGGAATCTGAAACTGACCCGGCCTGGAGCGGGCTGCGCAGGGGAGATCTGAGCGCATACCGCAACCAACGCTCTGTAAATCCTATACTTGAGACCATCTGGGATCAGGATTATCCCTACAACGCAGGATGCCCCGGTGATTCCTATGGTCCCGGAGGTCATGTCGTGACAGGATGCGTGGCAAACTCAATGGCTCAGATCATGAAACGATGGAATTACCCCCAAAACGGATTGGGCTACCATTCTTATGTCGCGCCCGGTTATGGCACCCAAGCCGCAAATTTTGGCAATACTACCTATGATTGGGAAAACATGCCCAATTCCATTACCACGCCCAATACCGCCATCTCCACTTTGATGTATCACTGCGGCGTGGCCGTGGAAACGGAATATGGCCACCACGCCAGCGGTGCTTATGTGGAAGATGTGCGCGACGCCATGGTGAATCATTTCCGCTATCACAGCGGCGCTTTCTACGCAACAGCGTCTTCATACACCGGTTCAGAATGGATAAATATGCTTCGCTATGATCTTGACGAAGGCTGTCCCATCCTGTATTATGGTTACGGACCCTCCGGTGGGCATTCATTCATTTTGGATGGGTATAACAGCAATATCTATCACGTTAACTGGGGCTGGGGCGGCGACTGGGACGGTTATTACAATCTTTTGTTTTATCTGAACTATGAACTTCAGTTTTCTTCCTGGCATGCTGCTGTCATGAACATCCGTCCGGCAAATTCCGCGACTCTGACGGGTAATGTCCGTTCTGAGGGCAACGCCATCGAGGGTGCCTCAGTGGTCTTGGAGGGGACCTCATACAGCGCCATAACAAGCAATCAGGGTCACTACCGCATCCTGGGCATCGCTCCGGGCACATACCGGGTACTGGTATCCGGTGAGGGATATGAACAGTCAGTACAAAGCGTTGTATTGCAGAATGATATCATCACAAATCTTGATTTTGAGCTGGACGAAATACTGAACCTGAATCCTCCCACCAATCTGCAAGCCGAGCTTATCGAAAACAATGTGCATCTGCTCTGGGAAGCCCCTGAGGCCCCGGATTCCGGATATGACAATCGCGAACTGATGGGTTACAAAGTGTATCGAAACAACGTCCTGATCGCCACCATCAATAATCCTGCAATATGCACTTTCACAGATGACAATCTCCCGGAATCCCACTATAGCTACGATGTTACCGCTCGCTATACTGCCGGTGAATCTGCTCCCGCCCATGTGACAGTACTTGTGAATTGGGTTTTACCGCCGTTGGTCTATGAGGAATCCTTTGAGACTTATGCCGATTTCAGCACGGAATTCCCACCCTGGACAGTGTTTGATATTGATCTTCAGCCCACATTCCCTGTGCTTGATCACGATTATCCGAATGCGGGAAGCCCCATGGCATACATGGTATTCAATCCGCTCTCGACCGAGCCTCCCATCACAAATATGACAGCTCAAGCGGGTTCGAAGTTTGCCGCTGCCTTTGCTGCAACGGAGGGAGCTAACGATGATTGGCTGATTAGCCCGGCTCTGAACCTGGGCACAAACAGCTTCTTAAAGTTCTATGCCAAAAGCTCTTCCTCCATCTATCGTCCGGAACGTTTTCGGGTGGGTATTACCACCGATCCCTACCTGACGCCGGATTCCTTCAATTTCATCAGCGGACCCGGATACTTGGTGGCGCCCACTATCTGGACAGACTACAACTACGATCTTTGTGCGTACGACAATCAGCAAGTGTGGCTCGCCATTCGCTGCGTATCCGAAGAAGCCATGGCTTTCATGGTGGATTCTTTCCGTCTGTATTGCGATCCCGGAGCTCCCACTCTGATGAATATAAACCTCAATGCCGGCTGGAATCTGTGTTCCTTGAATGTAAGTCCCTCCAACGCCAATCTGCCTCAAGTATTGGGGACCATAGCTTCCCGGGTGATGCAGATCAAGGGAACCGAGGGTATCTGGCAAGCGGATAATCCCTATTCCAGCCTGATGAGCCTGAGTGAAGGCAAAGCTTACAACATCCAGATGGAGGAAGGTGATACTTGGATAGTGGGCGGTGAACAGATAGCTCCCGGCAGCCCCATCCCTCTGGCTGAAGGCTGGAATCTGGCCGCATATTATCCCGCAAGTCAGATGGATGTAGCAGACGCCATGCAAAGCATCGCCGCTAACCTGGAACAGGTGAAGGGCACCGACGGAGTTTACATACCTTCAAACCCCTATTCCACTCTAGAATTCATGGAGGCAGGCAAGGGTTACTGGATCGAGGTAGATAGCCCTCAAAGCCTGGTGTATCAAGGCACCGCTGAAGAAACCCGGGCAAAGGTCGAAAGCAGCACCAACTCCGGAATTCGGGTGATGCCCGGCAGCATGAGCATCCTGGCGCGTTGCGATTGGGCCGGTGCCGGAGACACCTTGATCGCCAAAGTGGGTGAAGAAACGCGTGGTGCTCAGAGTTTGATCGATGTGGAAGGATTTCCCGCCGCTCTGCTGCAGGTATTTTGCGTGGACAACGAAGAGATCAGCCTATTCATCAAAACTAAATCCGGCGCGCTGATCCAAAGCGAAAACCGGATTATCGGTGCGGTGAACGCGGAACTGGGTAGGTATCCGGAGTTTATGGTGCTAAAGCCAAGTCTGCAAAGCCCACAAAGTCCCGCCATGGGCATTCGTCTGCTGGGAACTTATCCAAATCCTTTCAAACATAGCACTTCCATCAGCCTGAACATTCTGGAGGAGGGCGAAAGTCCGCAATTGGATATCTACAATATCAAGGGTCAAAGAGTGCGCAGTCTCAATGCCCCAAAGGGCGTGGCAGGTCCCCTGGAAATATCTTGGGATGGTACGGATGAAGAGGGTAGAAGACTCTCTTCCGGGATCTATCTCTGCAGACTGCAAAGCGGGATCAAGCCTCAGTGCATCAAGCTGATGCTCTTGAAATAAGGAGGATATTGTGCAAAAACGAAATATTGTATGCCTTTGTATCACGGTTCTTTGTTCCTTGCTGTTTGCTACCGATCCCTGGCCGGATCCGATGTTATTGCCCGAAAGCATGACCCTACTTGCCAATGTTTCCATTGACGCGACTCCCGCCTCTGCCGGAGACATTTTGGCAGCCTATGTTCAGGAGAACGGTGTTACCCAATTGCGCGGCAAGGGCGAGATCGTGGTAATTGAGGGTGTCTCCGGCTGTCTGCTGCAGATCTACACTGCCGCCGATGATGAAGATATCCGCTTTATGGTCTGGGATCAAAGCTCAGAAAGTGTGTGTCACAGTGAGCAGATACTCTTATCTCAGATCAATGGCTCAATAGGCTCTTACCCGGACAATATGTATCCGATCTCCGCTTACTCCGGCTCGATGACAGCTGATCCCTGGCCGGAACCGGAAGAAATGAACTCTGCCATGGCGATCATGACACAAGTATACATCAACGACGTTCCCACCGGGGCAAATGATATCCTGGCGGCTTTCGTAAGAGTGGATGGTCAAAATGAATTGCGAGGGAAGGCGCAGGTAAATGAGCAACAAGGTTCTACCTGCATGATTGAGGTTTTCAGTGAAAGTAACACCGAAACCATATACTACCGGGTTTGGGATTTTGAAAGTCAGATGATGTATGAAGACGAAGGGCTTTATCACTCTGAAATAAACGGACAGGCCGGTTCATATCCCGACGATCTGATTCTCATCAATCCGGGTGGCGCGCACATCGTTCCGCGTCCCACATTCAGCATTGTACCGGGCATATACGATTCGGAGCTGTCACTATCTCTTTTCTGCCCCTTGATGGATGTTTCTATCTGCTACACACTTGACGGCACAGAACCCGGACCGGATGATACTGTATTCAGCGATCAACTGCCGATTAGCATATCCGTTCCCGACAGCCTTCAGATCAAAGCTCGTGCTTTTAAGTCCGGATGGGAGGCGAGCGGTATCTTGCAAGGTGAGTATGTGGTAAAAGAAACCGTGGCGGAACCCTATTCGAATCCTCCCGGCGGAGAATATGAGGAACCGGTATGGGTGCGGCTCTTCTGCGTCACCCCGGATGCAACCATATACTACAGCCTAGACGGGTCTGATCCGGATACGCATTCTATTCAATATTTTGGCGGTTTCGATATCGCCCAGGATACTGTGCTAAAAGCCAGAGCTTACCATGTGGATTGCTATCCCAGCCCCGTAATGGAATCCACATACCTCATCGCGTCGGCGAATCCTCCCCAGGGTGGCACTCCTTCGGCTACGGGTATCCGCAAGGTCTATCCAAATCCCTTCAATGAATCCCTCAGCATAGCAGTAAGTATCAAGGACGCTCGCCAGGACTATCACTTCATGGTCTACAATCTTAAAGGGCAATGCGTTCACCGGGAGTCAGGCAGCGGATCCGGGGATTTCGTGTTAAATTGGGATGCCGGGAACAAGGATAAGCCTAAGCTGCCCGCGGGGATCTATTTTCTGCGCTTCAAAACCCCGGAAAGCTGCTCTACAAAACGAGTGATCATGTATTGACCGGGAAGCCTTGACTCTCTGCCTCCTGTATATACCGGGTCCCGGCTCAGTCTTGATTGATCCTGTGCTCAGCCGCCCGGACAGATCTCAGCCCATCGGCAGGCGAGGCCTATGAGTTGGCCTTTGTAACGATATATTTCTCTATCAAGTGTTTGTCTGTTGCCGGAATGATTACTTTCAGGTGGATACCGTCATCCCGGTAGTCTTCGCTTTCAATGATGCCGACATCGTGCAGGCGGGAGACCAACGCGGTCTGAGCATAGGGCAGCAGCACGCTGTAGGAACGGTTATCCATCAGAATCTCTTCTATCTTTGCCAAAAGCTCCTCTATTCCGGTATTCTGGGCGGCACTGATGGCTACAGAATCCTTGTAAAAGCGTTCCATGATGGTCTTCATCCTGTCATCGATCAGATCACTTTTGTTTAGCACCAATAGCTGAGGAATGCCTTCGGCTCCAATGGACTTGAGCACCTCATTCACTTGAGTTACATAGTATTCGTGACGTGGGTCGGCGATGTCCACGATGTGCAAGAGAAGGTCCGCATCAACCGCTTCCATCAGAGTAGCACGAAAAGATGCGACCAGGTGGTGGGGCAGATGAGAGATGAAGCCCACAGTATCTGAAATCACGGCAGGAGCGCCGGTGGAGAGCTTCAATTGCCTACTGGTAGAATCCAGAGTAGCAAAGAGGCGATCTTCCACCAATACACCGGCATCAGTGAGGCTGTTAAACAAGGTGGATTTGCCGGCATTGGTATAGCCCACCAGGCAGATCTTTTTGCTGTTTTCGCGTTGTTTGCGCTGTGTTTCCTTTTGTTGGGTAATCTGATCTATGGCTTTGCTTATCTTGCGGATCTGCACCCGGATGAGGCGTTTATCGATCTCAATCTGTTTTTCGCCCATGCCCCGTGATGCGGATCCACCTGTGGCGCGCACGCTGCCCCGCTCTTTGTCGAAATGTCCCCAAAGTCGCTTCAATCGTGGCAATTGATACTGCAATTCTGCCAGCTTTACCTGTAGCTTGGCTTCTTTGGTTTTGGCGTGTTTATGAAAGATGGTGAGGATCACTTCAGTACGGTCGATTACCTTTATGTGATAGGTCTTTTCGATATTGCGGGCTTGGATGGGGGAGAGTTCGTCGTTCACGATCAGTAGTCTGGCCCCTGCCTGGAGCATCTTGGTGCTGATGTCTTCCAGAAAGCCTTTGCCAAAATAGCTGCTTCGCTCCGGTTGGTTCCGTTTCTGAGTATATCGGCCCAGGATAGCGATGCCGGCAGTGTCTGCCAGGCGCTCCATCTCATCCAAAGATGCAATACTGTCTTCCGCATTGTCGTTTTGCCTTATCACTGCGGCTATAAAGGCACTTTCTTCTTCGTTTTCAAGCTCTTCCCATTCTTCGGGTTCCAGCTCATCGTATTCTTCTATCAGATATTCTTGTGTCATTCAATACTCCTTGCATTCTGCGTTTGAGCGTGGCTTTGTGATCGTTCTGTAGTGTATCAGGGAGTTTATCTTAGTTGATCACGGCGAATTTTCCCCGGGCTCTTTCGTCGTCCATCTCCACTATGTAGAAATACACGCCGCTGGAGATCTTTTGCCCCTTGTTATTGGTGGCGTTCCAGCGCCAAATGATGCGGTTGTTTTCGGGATTGAAGGGGCCGATGTTTGCTTTGTGTACCAAGCTTCCGGATGCATCATAGATGGCTATTCTGCCCTTTTTCCCGGCGGGGAAATTCATGAAGGCGACCTCGGAGTGTTCAAAGCGTTTGAGGGGATTGGGAAATACCACGATGTGAGACAGGTCATCGATGTCGCGCAGGGCAAAACGGGCAAGGTTGTGCAGCGGTGAAATGGTGTTGCCAAAGAGATCTTGTACATTCCGGATCTCGATGAAATATGCTTCATTACTGAATTTTAGGGCACTGGCGAAGCTCACGATCACCCGCGCGCCTTCGCAGAGTACTTCGATTATGGCGTTTTCGGGATCATTGTCCGGGCTGTTCAAGATGTAATTTCCGCTAAACGAAGCGCTTGTGGGTTCCAAGTCTTCATCGAAGATGATCTCCACGCTCTTGTTTTGGTTTATGATATTCACGCTCTGCACTCTGGGGGCGTCGATGTCATTCACATAGGCAAAGCTGCAGCTGCTTTGTGTCATCTGGATTCCGCTAATGCCGCTGATGCCATGCAGTTGCAGAGTCAGCAGGCTATCGCTGGGTGGGATCTGATCCCGAAAACGAAGCTGGACGCCATGCTGCTGGGCAATACTGTTCACCGAGATGGGCATGGCCAGATCGTGAGACATTTTATAGAAATTCGGATTCAGAATGTGGGAAGGCATAGCTTGATTGAATAGCAAACGGATTTCCCTGCTGCCGATCATTGTCGCTTCCAATATCTCGGGTACGGGCATGGGATTGGCTGTGTGCCAGGCTGAAAGTGCGCTGCCATTGCTGAAATCCGCGCTTATGGCATAGCTGTAGCTATTGCCGCTGTGTACATCGGTATCCAGGAAGAATTCCGCTTCCACAGTGGTAAGCAGGATGGGAGCTTCATCTTCAGTGCGGCGATATACGCTGTAGGCATCTGCCCCCACGCCTATCCAACTGATGTACACCGCATCGGGTCCCAAGGCCTGAGATATCACGTTGATAGGAGCCGAAAGGCCGGGATCTGCCTCATTTACCATCCATTCTACCGCGACCAGCGTATCCGCGGGGCTGAAAGCATTTGCCAACACTCTCACCTTGTTATCGCTGCTCCTGTATGACGCCAGACGATAGTTCATGCTGCTGTCGCCCATAAAGATGGGCTTGAAGGCACCGCCTGTGTATTCCAATATGTAGAGATTGGGAGAGAGCGCCAAAATCAGCTCGTCTTTACCGTCGCCGTTCAAATCCGCCACAGTGATGGAACTCTGAGAGTCCACGCTGTTGAACATGATGTTGCCCATGCTTACGAATATGGTATCAGCCTCGCCGCGGGTGAAGCCCTCAAAGCGCCAGAAATTAAGATCCGGATTGATACTGTTTGTGTTTGATCCACCTACCACAAAATCCCGCCGTCCATCACCGTCAAAATCTCCGGCGGCAAGATGATAGGTATTGCCCACGGGAAAGCGATGATGCCAGATCATCGGTGCATGAGCATTGTTTTGCACCTCAAAGATCATGATATCTCCGTCTGTATCGGCACAAAGGATATCGGGCCTGGAATTGAAATTGAGGGAATCCACGATAACAGTGGGCACAAAGTTGTTGCGGGTAGCAGTGGCGGTGTTGTTTAGTAACAAGTTGCGAGGCAGCATCATGCCGCTGAGATTGCGGGAATATAGCTGGATGACACGTTGGTCGGGGAGGTTCTTTACCAATAGCAGATCGAGTATGCCATCGCCGTTATAATCGCCCATATTGCCGCCGGTGATGCCGGTATCGCTGAAGATCAGGGAGTCCGCAGAGGGATAGGGTGCAGCAGCTTGGGGATAGCTCTCCCACAGCTTTGCGGTCTCGGACTGCAGTAAAAGCAGCTCCATGCCCCCGTTAATGGTATTGCCCAGATCCAAGGGCCATCCGTTTTGCCCGAAATCGTGTTTTGATACGTGACCGGCCGGGCCGGGTTCATACGCATGGATGGCTCCGTAACCGGCTACGGGGAGGTCCATTGCCAGATACTCCGCTTTACCGTTGCCGTCAAAATCGTGCCATCGGTTTAACGGAACTTTTGCGCTGCCCACCTCTGTTTTGGTGTAGCCATGGGCGGGGACGCTCTGGTAATGGATATTGATGGCATCTTGATGCAAGGGGCTTTGACTGCTGATCTCAGAGCGGTTTGTGGCTTGTATCTGAAAGTCGATGTTACCTTCCGGCAGGTATTGAGGCAAGGGCCAGATCTGCAGAGTATCCAGCACGGTACCATACACTGTGTGTTCTTGCTCCAAAGAATCCGTGATCATCAAGCGGGTATGCACCGGTTCGTCGTAGACGGCGCTTATATAGTAACGCAGGTTTTCATTGTCATAGCGGGAAAAGCTCTGCAAGGAGCCGGGCTTTATCTGCGGAGCGCTGCGATCCACCCTCACGGTAAAGTAGAAATTGTAGCGATTCAAGGTGTTATAGCGCTTTTCATACTGAATTCTCATCATATAGGTATCTTCGGGCAGATAGTCCGGAATATAGAACTCGCCGAGGCGTCCATTATGCACTTCTTCAGTATATTCCACCGGCAATTGTGTGTGCTCTCTGGCGTCCATCCACACGGATTGGTAAGGATTGGTGATGCTGCGATACATGATAGTATAACAGGCAAAATCCTCTCCATACACGCTGCCAAAGATCTCCGTGCTACCGGATATTGAAATCTGATCCAGCGGGTAGAGCACCTGCACAAAAGGTGGATCCAGATTTTCTATGAGTTTGCGCACATTCAGCAGTCCATGACCGGTGCGGATATCCAGACCGGGGGCGTCGATATCGTCTGTGGAAGAGAGTAGTCTGGCGCGCAATTCCGCCGGCGAAAGTCCGGGCATCAGCGACAGTAAGAGAGCGGCAGCTCCAGCCACGTAGGGAGAACTCATCGATGTTCCGCTCATCTCCATATACATATCGGCTCCGCTGTCTTTGTATGTGGATATAACCGCCTCTCCGGGCGCCACCAGGTCCAGATCGTAGCCATAGCTGGAAAAATTTGAAAGCACCTTGGCGGCGTTCACGCTACCCACGGATATTACTGTGGAAAGCTTGGCGGGATACCCCATATTGGGCCCGCTGTCATTACCGGAAGATGCCACCAGGGTTACCCCTTTGTTGTAGGCATATTCGCAAGCATCGGCGATGATGGCAGAGTAATTTGGGTCGCCCCAGCTCATATTGATCACGTGACAGCCGTTATCCGCAGCATAGATGATGGCAGCCGCGGCATCGTCATCTTGCAGGAATCCGGCTTCTGCAGTTCGAAAGCCCGCCCTCAGAGGCATCAAGCGAACATTCCAGCATACTCCGCTGATGCCAATGCCGTTGTTTCCCATGGCTCCGATGATTCCGGACACGTGAGTGCCGTGAAAATTCTCATCCTCTACATCGTTATCCTGCTCCAGATAGTCTCCCAATGCCACATCGCTCATCTGGGGAGCATCGACAAAGTCCCAACCGCACCAATCATCCACATAACCATTCCCATCGTCATCTATCCCATTATCCGGGATCTCCCCCAGGTTTTTATATACATTGCCGGCCAGATCCGGATGGTTTATCAGCATACCGCTGTCGATTACGCCAACTATTATCTGTTGATTGCCCGTGCCGTAATCCCATGCGGTAGGGAGGTTTACCAAGTGATGAAGTTGTCGGGGGAATAAGGGATCGTTTGGGTTTCCGTGCATCTTGCGCAGATAGTTTGGTTCCACATAGCTGATACCGGGAAAGCTGAGACTCTTCATCTGCGCCAGATCGGGCATAATGCTCAGCTCGGCGCTAAAGTAATGTCCCGCAGGCATTCCTGTTATTGCTTTGATGTCCTTTAGTCCGTGATGAGCCAGGTAGCTGTCGAAAGCCCCCAAACCGGTCTTAGCTCCATTCAGGTAAGTAGCTTGCGTGGTTTTGAACAGGACTTGGCCATCGCTGTATTGTGGCATTGCGTAGCCGGAACCCGGTATGCCCGCGAGCGCGATTGTCAACGCAAGCAGTGCTATCAGTGGTAATTGAAATACATGGTGTCGTCTATCAACTAAACTATCGAAACTCATATAATCCTTTTATTGCTATGCCCTGCAAAATATTTAGAATATGTAGCTTATGCCAAAACTGTGTACATCGCCCAGACCCTTATCATAGGGCACAAAGGCGTAATCTATCACAAATGAAGATATATTCAGGCCAAAGCCCGCGCTGATATCTGCAGAATCATGATTGAATCTGTAGCCCGCTCTCAGTTTCAAACGCTCCAATAGATTCAGTTCCGCTGCCAGATGAGCCTGCAGGTCCGCATCTGCCGGAAGACTCATGCCCGCTTCCAGGCCCAGATACTGTTCAGCGATTTCGAAGCCCTTGAAAGCGTCTAGATCGTAGCTGAGGGGCAGCTTCACACTTTCTTTGTCCAGCTTGTTGCTGATGCCCAGATTGCGCACTGCGGCAGAGACCCGGCTATCTTTGAACATCGTGAGCGTGGTGATGCCGATATCCGTGGAAATGGCCAGGGAAGACGCGGTATCCAGCTTTTGATAGGCAATACTGAGGTTTGCCCCGGCATACAGATTTGGCGTGATACGCAGCGCATAGTTGCCACTGGCTGCGATATCCGTGGGATTGTAGTATCCCAATAGGCTGCCGATATCATCGCGCTTTTCGATCTCGCCATAAGTGAGATTCCGCAAGGCCAGACCGATGTGGGAACTGCGTCTGGCATAGGAGTATACTAATGCTGTATATGCCGTATCTCCTATCCAATTGCTGTGTGAGGCAGAGGCACTGCGGTAAGAGTGCATCGCCGAAGACGCTGGTTGCCACATCCACGCAGTCATGTTTGAAGGATTGTTCAATCCCTTGCCCGCCAGCGCGTTGCTAACCGGGTTGATGGGGATGTTCAAAAATTTGTAACCATAATCCGAGCCGTCGTTCACACTTTCTGCCATCAGGCAGAGGGCGAGGCTGATCATCACCAGAGCCGTTATGTATCGCTTCATCTATGTATCGCTCCTAAAAATTACTTCTCTATGCCAAAACGGAGGCGCTTGGTGCTGCCACCGCCTGTTATTACGGCCAGATATATGCCGCTGCTGAGTTTTGCGGACGGAATCTGAAAGGCATCCAGATTTCGCAGATAGGCATATCCCCTCGCTTTTTGTTTAAAAACCATGTTTCCGGTGATATCGTAAATGGCAAGTACTATTTCCATATCTTGCGTGGGCATCACCGACAGTTTGATCTGAGGTCCATATATTTGTTTGAGGGGATTGGGAAAAAAATACAATTCATCTTCCACAAAAGCGCTGCTGCTTTCATATTGATTTTGAAATTGGGAAGGTCCGCGGGATGCGGTTCTGCGCAGATTGGCATATTCACAGATCCAGCTGGTATCCACGGTTTCGGGACGATAATCCGGCAGTTCTTTGCGGAATATCGTGCCGTCGTCTGCCGCCATCCAGATATAATACAGGCTATCCGCGCCGGAGGTCACAAAGGGCAAATGCCGCCCTCGTTTGGCGAAGGAATGGGGATAACCGGGTTTGAGACGGGAGCTTTCTTCCCATACCACCAGGCGATTGTGGGTGAGGGCTGAAGCCAATTCCAAGCTGCCATCTCCATCCAGATCCAGGGCAATGGCACCGGCAGCGAGGGAATCGGCATGAAGGTCCATATTGAAATATATGGAGCTGATATCCGAACCCATATGGTCAAAGATATACACGCGGTTCGATCTGCCGACGATCAGATCCAATTTGCCGTTCGAATCCCAATCCTGGATCGTGATAGCTGCCCGGCTGCTGTCCGGAAAGGCTACCGGGAAGCCATGGCGCAGATTGATGCCATTGTCGTTCAAGTCAAACACATAGAGGCTGGAGGGGCATTGAGCGATGAGGTTCACTTCATCCTGCAAGGGGGCGGCAAACAGTGCGAAAGCCAAAGAATCTGCAGGCAGGGCAATGGGATCCACCCGCAATTCTGCCCGGTTCTCATCCCAGTGCATTAGGCTGTATTGATCCTCGTGTTCATCCCGCAGCAGAGCAAAGAGCTTGCCGTCTATCCAACTGAGGTTTGAGGTCATCTCTCCATCGAGCTTGATGCTATCGTCATCGATGACGGCTTGACTCTTGTCGAAACGGAGCACAGTGTTTTTCTGCAGAGTCTCATCATAAAGCGGCAGGTAGAGCTTTTGCGATGTATCCACGGGATGGCTCAACCAATGATGGTGCTCCAAATTTACGTTAAAGATGATGTTATCCGGGCTCATTTTGCCCAATCTGGCTATGGTTTCATGCTGAATCGGCAGATATATATCGGATCCATCCCAGGTATAGAGTTGAGTAATGCTCTGCCTGTAGACCGGAAAGCCCTCTGCCATGGTGTCGTTGGCAAACATGGCCAATCTGCCGTCTGGCATGGGATAGAAAATCTCATCAGAACCATCGCCATCGAAATCCAGGACCGATGCAGGCAGTGAGCTTTCGCCTTCAAAGCCGGCATCTAAACGCCAGGCAAAGCGCACGCTGAAAGTCATTTGATTGCCGCTATCGCTGATGTCGTATATTTCCAGAGGGATGCCGCCATAGTAGCTTTCACTGGTGGGCATCGACAGGATGCCGTTGCGAACTGAATCGCCAAAATAATCGTTGTTTCCGGCGCGAAAACTGTCGTATGGCCCTCCATATTTATACTCGCTCATCACAGAAGTATCCAGATTCTGATATCCATCTGCTTCCTCCAGATCTACTCCTTTGTGCGGGGCGTAGCTATTTACCCGGTTGAGGTCAAAATTTGGCGTGAATTTCTCCGCGATCACATTCTCATCGATGTGCCAGATCAGGATGCCGCTGCCATCGGTGCTGGGATCCAGTCCGTATCCGGGCAAGAAGAAATCCCATTCACAGCCGGTGTAACGGTTTTTTGAAAAATTGAAATAGGGGATCAGTTGGCCTTCGTCATAATAGTCCTGTTCGCCATCAGGAAGGAGCTTGAAAGAATAGCTGGGCCAGAGCTCGCTGAGGTTGTCCGCACTGGATGGGGCCATGCTGCCGTCGGGATTTTGCTGACGGTTTTCGATCAGAAAGTATTCCATGTCCGAGATCGGGATTTTGTATAGGCGCGGTTCGGTGGATTGATGGTCCAGAAAGTGATTCAGACTCAAGTTTTCTGTGGCCTCGTCTATTACTACGGCCTCTTCCCAGCCCAGATAGTAACGGCTCCATGCGGACAATTGCGCAGGAACATAGCCGTTGGCATTCCACACTCCGGTGCCCATCAGCCCCCAATTTCCGATGCCTTGGCTTGCGCCGTCGGCGTCATTGCCGTCAAAAAGGGTCGGTAAACCCAAGATATGCCCAAACTGATGTGCCAGAACTCCATAAAGGCTGAATACATATGCCGCAGCATTCGGATCTTCGGGCCCCGGGAAATAGTCGTGATACTCATCTTCCGGCACCACTACGATGTTGGTGAGAACGGCGCCGTCCGGTGTGGTGAAGCCGGGATATTCGTCGTTATCGGGTTCGAAATAGGATTGCAAGAGCCTTCGCGTGAGGAACGTGGACCAAATAGTGGAGCTTCTGTCTATATTATCGTCAATATCGGTTTCCTGACCTGGTCCGGCATGAAAGATGATCAATCCGTCGTAATCCGAGAAATTGATCAGTGGAGAGCACAAAGGCATTAGATCCGGCAACATTTGCGGCAGATTGGCATCTGTCTTTTCACTGCTGTCACTACCGTAATAAGACATTGATCGCGGTAATCTGAAAGCTTGGGGATATACGGTATAATTCATTTCGTACGCGCTGTGAGAAGCGTCCAGATAAAAATCCGCCAGATGCAGCATCCAGCGTTCAAAAAAGGCAGCATCGTGCACCAGAGAATCCGGATACGCGGGCTCCAGGCGAAAATGTACATTGCTGAATTCCACCATCAAAACCAGTATGTTTTGGGGAAGATCACCCGTCCGGTGCTTTGCAGACAGACTCGAGGCTGCGGGAATCGTGCTATCATCCCCCGCAGCGGCTTCGGCATCGGAGGCAGGCGGCAATTCCATCAAGGGAGCTTGCCAGTTCGGCGGTGTTCCCTTATATAAAGGATGCGGTGGAACCATGGCTTGCGCCAGAGTACACAGCATTGCTATCATGCTCAAGAGTATTAGTTTGGCCCATTTAGGCATATCGGTCTCTTCTCCCATATTCATACTGTGAAGATACAAATGCTTTTATTCAATTATGAGCAAGCTATTTGAATAGTCTTTTCAAGTCAAGAAAGAAATGGATGAACAGATGGGAACACCCCGACTTCATTATCTGATATAGCATCGAGATTTAATATAGAGCAAGAAAATAAAGGCCGGATATTTATCGAGCTGTGGCGATCCCCGCAAACCGCGCCGGAGTCATCTACCCGGCATTGGTTGCCGGATGTTCTACAGCTATTTATACACTTAAGAGTATCTCAGGATCATGTCTATAGCTTCAATATCAAACATCCCGGATGTCATGATCTGCATCATAATCCTGCAAACCTACGCAATGCAAGGGCTTCAGGGGGATACGAAGTTGCCTGAAAACCCCGGGCCGCATTCCGGATGAACTCGGGGAAAGCTGACATATTGGAACCTTAGAGCGGGGCGTTTCTGCTCAAACTGGTGATCAAGCGCAAGTGGTCTACATCTCTACATCTTTAAATCCAATTCTTTCTCAATTTTCACCCTGTCTTGGTGGCGTTCATCACTTCTTTATCAAGCGTTCATCAAGCGTTAATAATTAACGCTTGATGAACGCTTGATGACCACTTGATTAACACTGTCAACAGAGCTGACAGAGAGATTGGGAAATCCAGAAAAAATGGCAAACCATGGTAAAAAAAAGGCCAACAACAACCATGGAATCGATCATTACTGTTACCGGTTATTAGTTATTCAAGTTATACGCACGCAAATTGAGTTAGTGGATCAGGATGCGTCATTGATATTCAAATCGAATGATCTTTCTTCACAATTGGGGGGGGCGAATATGAACTGCACGACAGGATAATGCATCGGGCACCGCTGCATCTCCGGGCCATGACAGCTACAACTCTGTATCAAACAAATCAGTTGACTAAATCCAGCCGCCTCAAATGCTGGTATTCTGAGAAATAAAATTGGAAGTACCATGCTAAAAGCCAAAATATTCGTACAATTGAAGCCCAGTGTTCTGGATCCGCAAGGTAAGGCTGTAAGCAATTCCCTCAGCCACCTGGGATATGATAATGTGATCGAAACACGTATCAGCAAATACATTGAGATCAGGTTTGATTCTGCCGACAAGGAAAAAACCGGCGCGGATACCGAGAAGATATGTGACAGCCTTTTGGCAAATCCCAATACTGAAACCTACCACTTTGAGCTGGAGGAGATTTAGCATTGCGAGTTAGCGTAATCACTTTTCCCGGTTCAAATTGCGATCACGACGCTTACGAGGTCTGCGAGCGACGCGGTCATGCCACGCGCATGATCTGGCACAAAGATAGTGATCTGGAAAATCCCGATCTGGTGATATTGCCCGGAGGCTTTTCCTATGGTGACTATCTGCGTTGCGGAGCATTGGCACGCTTTTCTCCGATTGTGAACGAAGTGCTTGCTTTCGCGCGCAAGGGAGGTTTGGTGCTGGGCATCTGCAACGGCTTTCAAATTCTTACCGAAACCGGCTTGCTACCCGGCGCATTGATGATGAATCGCAGCTTACGCTTTATCTGTCAACACCAATACCTGCGGGTAGAAAGCGCGCAGAGTCCCTTTACAAACGGCTTGATTCCCGGCACAGTACTGGATATTCCCATCGCGCACAAAGAAGGCAATTACTTCATAGATGCTGAGGGTTTGGCGCGGCTGCAGGATAAAGATCGGATTATGTTTCGCTATTGCGACGCCCACGGTATGGTAAACGACGCTGCCAATCCGAATGGTGCGCTGGACAATATCGCGGGGATCGTAAATGATGCCGGCAACGTTTTGGGCATGATGCCACATCCCGAAAGAGCTGCCACGGATAGTGTCTGCAGCAATGACGGTAGCCATATCTTCAAGGCGATAGAACTGTTTATAGATGGTGTTGCTTGATTTTCTTATCCCGCGCCTCTGCACCGATTGTCATAAACGCTTGGCAAAAGGTGAGAAGCATCTGTGCGCGGAATGTGCGAGCAAGGTAAGCCCCTGCCATGATAAAGGCTGTCCCAAATGCGGAGCTTCAACCATGAAAGGGCTGTGTTCGCAATGCGAGGAGATCGGCTATTCTTTCGAATTTGTTCGCTCAGCCTTAAGCTTTCAAGGACCGGTGGCGACATTGGTTCATGATTTGAAATACAGAGCCATGAGAGCTCCGGCAGATTACTTTGCCGAAAAAATGGCAAAATCCGCCGAGGGCTACAAGGCCTTTGATGAATTTGATTACGTGGTTCCGGTGCCGCTGCACAGAGTGCGGAAGCGGGAGCGGGGCTACAATCAGAGCGAGATCATTGCCCGCAAACTGGCCGGGAAGATGGGAAAGACTTACCTGAATTGCATCAAAAGAACGCGCTATACAAAGAGCCAGACCAATCTGGTGCGCGCAGAACGGCTGAAAAATCTCGCCGGTGCTTTCCGCGTGAAAGATCCGGCACAAGTAAAAGGAAAAAAGCTGATATTGGTGGACGATGTATTTACGACCGGCAGTACACTGAACGAGGCCAGCCGCGCGCTATATGCAGCGGGTGCTACCCGGGTTGCCGGCTACACTGCCACCAGAGCATAGATTATGAATTATAAACATCCGGAGATTATCTCCACCATCAGTGATGAAGAAGCCTTTGAGCTGATCGATAAGGTAGCACGCTTTATCGCCAGCCGTCAATTGGCGCCCGCCGGGATTATGTTGATAGAATCCCTGCATCCCTTGCATAGTATCGGCAGCCAAGCCATGTACTTCATCCTGCCTTTCGCAGAGATTATCTTCGATAGTGCCAAATACCAGCGTTTTGCCTTGATGATTCATGAAGAGAAATACATCAAACTTCTGGTGCAACGCATCGACGAGCTGGATGAGGAGATAAACCGCGAACGCCGGGCTCAAGCCAGATTGCGCCGTACGCGCCGAAAGAACCGAATAAAGAGCTTTTGGAACAAGATCTTTAATATAAAACATAAAAGCTGAATAAGCGGAGGATATATGCAATACGATGAAAAACGCCTGACCCGGATAGTAGCTACCGACTGTGGCAGCACAACTACCAAGGCGATCTTGATTGAGTATGTTGACGGCGAATACCGTCAGACCATCCGTGGCGAGGCTCCCACCACCGTGGAAGCACCTTTGAACGACGTTACCAAAGGTGTAATCAATGCCACGCAGGAATTGGAAGAGCTTGCCCGCCTGAAGTATAACAACCCCAACATCAAATTTATGGAAAATGGTGAATTCGTAATACCCCGTAATGGCGATATCGGAGTAGATGCCTATGTGTCCACTTCCTCTGCCGGCGGCGGTTTGCAGATGATGGTTACCGGGGTGGTTGCTTCCATGACCGGTGAGAGCGCCGAACGTGCCGCTCTGGGTGCGGGCGCCATCGTAATGGACTTGATAGCCAGCAACGACAAGCGCATGAACCACGAAAAGATAGAACGCATCCGTCACCTGCGTCCGGATATGATCCTGATGGCGGGTGGCGAAGATGGCGGTACCATCAAGCACGTGGTGGAAATGGCAGAGTTGGTAGCCGGTGCCGATCCCAAGCCGCGTCTGGGTTCGTCATACAAACTGCCGGTGATCTATGCCGGAAATAAAGAAGCCGTGGGTGAGATCGAAAAGACTCTATCAGAAAAAGTAGGTCTGATGGTTACCGAAAACCTGCGTCCAAAGCTGGAAACCGAGAATTTGGGACCGGCTCGCGACAAGATTCACGATATATTTATGGAACACGTGATGCAACAGGCTCCCGGATATAATAAGCTGATGGAATGGACGCAAGGTCCTGATAACCAACAAGTGCCGATTATGCCTACTCCGGCTGCAGTGGGAAACATCATGCAGACCATCGCCAAAGACGAGCAAATCGAAGTAGTGGGTGTGGATATCGGCGGCGCAACTACAGACGTATTCAGCGTGTTTACCGAGGATTATGTGTTCAACCGCACAGTGAGCGCGAACCTGGGTATGAGCTATAGCATATCAAACGTATTGGCATCCAGCGGATTGGCCAATATCATGCGCTGGGTTCCCTTCGATATCAACGAAAACGAACTGCGCAATATGATCAAAAATAAGATGATCCGGCCCACCACGATCCCATCCCTTTTGGAAGAATTGGTGCTGGAACAGGCGATCGCCAAAGAAGCCTTGCGCTTGGCATTTGAACAGCACAAGGAATTTGCCAGCAGCCTGAAGGGAATGCAGCGCCAGCGCGACATCAGCGAAGCCTTCAGCCAATCCACCTCAGGAGCGTCCATCGTAAACCTGATGACCCTAAGCCTGTTGGTGGGTTCCGGCGGCGTGCTGTCTCACGCTCCGCGTAGATTCCAGACCGTTATGATGCTCATCGATGCTTTCCTGCCGGAAGGTATCACAAGACTGGCCGTGGACAGCATCTTTATGATGCCGCATCTGGGCGTACTGTCCGAAATCAGCCCCAAAGCAGCGACCGAGGTGTTCCGCAAAGACTGCATGGTGTATCTGGGCAGCTGCGTAGCTCCGGTGGGCAAGGGCAAATATGGCAAACCAGCTTTGTATGCGAAATTGGAACTGCCCGATGGCAGCGTCTTTGAAGAAAACATCCCCTTTGGCGAAATCCGGCTGATCCCCTGTGAAGGGGGGAAAGTGGCAAAAGCCACCCTGAAGACCTCTTCCGGCTTGGTTTTGAATAGCGAAAAAGCCAAAGAATTGACGGTAGACCTGCACGGCGGCGAAGTTGGTATCGTATTGGATACCCGTGGCAGACAGCCCTTCACCCTGCCTGTGGACAAAGCGGAACGCATCAAATATCTGAAAAAATGGATGCGCGAACTGAAAGCATACCCCGAAGACATCTTGGTATAGGAGGAAAAAATGGGACAAGCATATTCTGCCGGATTAACCGTAACCGATAGCATGATCGTGCGTAAAGAGCGCATTCTGCCCCTCAAAGGCAAAGTCCTCGTGAACAAAGGAGCCAAGGTGAAAGCCGAAGATGTGGTGGCCGAAACTCTCCTGCCCGGAAAGGTGGTCCCCTTCAATCTGGCAAACAAATTGGGTGTAACGCCCGCACAATTGGAAAAATACATAAAGATAAAACCCGGTGACCAGATCACGAAAAAGACCATCCTGGCAGAAAACGCCGGACTCTTTGGCCTGGGCATTTTCAAAAACGAAGTGCGCTCTCCCGTAGAGGGCGAAGTGGAAAACATTTCTGCAGTTACCGGACAGGTACTGCTGCGTGAACCCCGCATTCCGGTTCAGGTAAAAGCCTTTCTGGATGGCGTGGTTACCGAAGTGATCCCGGATGAAGGGGTCGTGATCGAAAATAAGAGTGCCTACATTCAGGGTATCTTTGGCATTGGCGACGAGACCACCGGAGAACTGAAGATGCTGGCTACTACTCCGGACGACGAGATCGATGCCGGAAAGATCGATGATTCTTGCAAAGGCAAGATCATCATCGCCGGAAGCTTCGTGCCCTTCCATGTGATCGAAATCGCCCGCAAGCATGGCGTGAAAGCCATCATCACAGGCGGCATCGATGATCAGGACATCAAGAAACTCTTGGGATACGACATCGGAGTGGCCATCACCGGTCATGAAAACGTGGGCCTCACCATAGTATGTACCGAAGGTTTTGGCAAGATCACCATGGCAAAAAAGACCTTCGATCTGCTCAAACAGTTCGACGGTAAAAAAGCTTCCGTGCACGGGCACACACAGATCCGCGCCGGCGTGATCCGCCCCGAGATCATCATCCCCATGGATTTTGAGGAGAAAGAATTGATCTCCAAAGAAGCATCTCTGCCGGTCCTGGAAATAGGTACCATGATTCGCATCATCCGCCAGCCGCACTTCGGCACTATCGCCAGGGTGGTTGCGCTGCCGGAAGAGCTTACCAAAGTGGAATCTGAAACACTGGTGCGTATTTTGGATGCGGAGTTTGACGATGGCACCCGAGTTCGCATTCCGCGAGCCAACGTGGAAGTAATAGAATCGTAAAATAATCCATACGTATTGCATATCAAAGGCTGTCCGGTAACGGGACAGCCTTTCTGTATCCGGGGGAAGCTGTTTTATGGAAAATAATCCACAATATCCCTATGTTTTAGGTCATAGCTTTGGGATATTATGTTGACACATGGGCAGATATCAAAACTATTGCATAAAATTGAGGCATATTGGCATGCTTTTTTTGAGCATGGCTTTTAGGAGCAGAAAGCGATGCTTCTGCCTCGGTTGAGGAGTCAATTTGAAGAAAAGCACCTTGATACTGTGTCTCATTCTGCTTGGATGCACGATCTGCCATGCAGCCACCGTAAGCGGATTTGTGAGCAGGGAAGATAGCGGAGAACCCATCCAATATGTGAATGTGAGGCTTGTGGATACCGGGGCAGGAATGCAGACAAACAAGAAGGGCTACTATGTGATCAATCTGCCCGGAACGGGAACCTACACTCTGGAAGCCACGTTGATATCCTTTGAAGCTCGCAAGTTTAGCTTCACAATCACCAAAGCGGAAGAAGATAAAAGCCTGAATATCAAGATGAAGGAAGCCGCCATTGAAATGGCAACGGTAAGGGTGACCGGAAGCTCTGCGGATGAAGGCCGTGAGATACGTCCCAGCTTGATTCGCAGGACCACTGAGGATGTGAAGAGCGTAGTATCTCCCATCGAGGCAGATGTTTTTCGCGCAGTATTGACCCTGCCCGGTGTGGCTCCAGTCTCGGATTTTTCTTCGGGCCTGTATGTGCGGGGCGGTTCACCGGATCAAAACCTGATCCTCCTGGATGATATCGATGTGTACAACCCCAATCACTTTGGCGGAGTTTTCAGCACTTTCAACAGCGATGCCGTGGAGAGCATAGACCTCATCAAGGGCGCTTATCCAGCCAAATACGGGGGACGTCTGTCCAGTGTACTGGACGTCACCAATCGGCAAGGAAATCGCAATTATCATCAGGGGGTTGCGCGGCTGTCGCTGATCTCATCGTCGGCTACATTGGAGGGTCCCTGGAAAATCGGCAAGCAAAGCGGAAGCTATATGGGCTCCTTTCGGCGCACTTATCTGGAATTGATCAAGGCCATGATCGACGATTTGCCGGATTACTATTTTTACGATGGCCATTTCAAAGTGAATTGGGATCCGGGCAGCAAAGATAAGCTCTCGGCAAGTGCTTATTTTGGAAGGGACAAGCTGAGCTTTGATGTGGGTCATATCTTGAATCTGGATTGGGGAAACCGCACTTTCACCACACAGTGGGTGCATATCTTCAATCCCCGTTTATTCTCTCAGTTTATAGTAGCGGGCAGCGATTTCTCCAGTAATTTTGACCAGGTGGGAGACGAAGATGAGCTGGTGTTCAGACGTGAAAACGGCATTAACGACATCAGCAACAAAGCGAGCTTCAGCTGGAAGCCCAATAACGACCATCAGACAGACTTTGGCTGGGAGATGAAGTACAACCAAACCTGGCTAAAGGTAATCAGTTCATATGAATACGATCCCGCTTCTATGCCGGATGTGGATGTGAGCTCTTTGATGAGCAGCGCTTTTGTGCAGGATACTTGGGACCTGAATGAGTTATGGAGCGTGCAGCCAGGTCTGCGTCTGGGCTGGTATCGGACCATGCGCATCAACTTGGACCATATTCCTGATGCCAGCTACTTGAATCTGGAGCCGCGCTTCTCTATCCGCCGGCGTTTGGATCTGGCAGAGAGCATCTACGCCAGCTATGGACTTTATCATCAGTATATGACCCTGATGTCTGCAGATATGAGCACGCCTTTTGATGTATGGTTTCCCTTGGACGGCAGCCTGAAACCGGGGCGCAGTCACCACTTTATCTTGGGCTACAAAAACCAGTTTGCCGAAGGATTGGCTTTTGATTGTGAGCTTTATTACAAGAGCTACGATCGCATCCTGGAATATGACGAAGCCACAGACTACGATTGGGACAACGATACCGGAGAGCTGGCAGACACTTTCCATGTGGGTAAGGGCTACACCTACGGTGCGGATCTGCTTTTGCGCACGGATTGGCATGGTCTGGAAGGGTTTATAGGGCTTACCCTCAGTAAGACTCAGCGCAAGATGGAGGGGATGAATCTGGATCCCTACACTCATGAAGCAAAGTCATACTATCCCAAATATGATCGCTCTGTAGCTCTCTCTATGGTACAGACCTTCAATCTGAGCCAATACACAGGCAGACAGGTATTGGGTGCGGATTTTAAAGTGGGTGTAAACCTCAGTATAAACTCCGGACAACCCACAGAGAAACCGGAACGAGTGTATTTTGACGGAAGCGACTTTCAATTGATCTATTCATACAAGGATGCAGACCGTTTGCCTACATACTGCCGTTTGGATCTCAGTACCAAATACGAGTGGCAAAAGAGCTGGGGTTCGATCGAGCCTTACTTTGAAGTAATAAACGTGCTGAATCGTAAGAATGTAGGATATCGTGGCTTTTCCATTGATGTTGACGCGGAAGGAGGACCCCGCTTGAAGACGGAAGACAGCGGCCAATTCCCCCTGCTGCCCTTTATAGGAGTGAATGTAAAATGGTAAGATATATAATAGTTTTGGCCTTACTGCTCTGCCTGTGCGCTTGCGACAATCTCAGCTCCGGTCCTCGTTTTGAAGGAGATGTATATAGCATCGCGGGATTGCTGATGGCGGGGGCAAGCATCTCCGAAGACTGCCCTGTATACATCACACGCAGTTCATCGCTCGACGATTGGGATCTATCACGCATCTTCGTACAAGAAGCGCAAGTAGAGATCATCGAGCTGGGCAGCGCATTACGCTTTCCACTTGAAGCCGTATTTGATCCTGCCGAAATGAAGATCAAATGGGTGGATCCGCAATCTCATACTATCAAAGCTCTGGAAACCTACAGAGTGGAAGTAAGAATCCCGGGTTATGATCCACTGATCTCAGCGGAAACAACTGTGCCGCCTATGGCCGAGCTCGTGGATGATTATCTTCAGCAAAATGTTCCCGGAGAAGGATACTCATATTCCCAGAACAACATGCCACAGCTTCCCTACAGTGTTTCGGACAGTCGGTATCCCCTAGCGCTGGATCTTGGCGAACATGGGGGGGTCTACAATCTCCTGGCGGAGCTTTATTGCCTGGAAGAATTCAGCAGCTCTTTGGAATTTACAACAAAGATATTGGGGCAGACTCATGCAACAGCCGATATGGAAGAAAGCTACTATGCCGCAGGAGAAGGTATTCGTCGCATCAGGTTTATCAATAGATTCAGTGCCGATCTACAGCCGGAACAGGATGGTAACTATATTGTACTCAGAGATTACCGTCAGGGCTTTATCTTTTATGGACGCTACCGCGTATCAATGATGGTGGCAGACGATAATTATTACAAATACAACTTCATGCCGGAAGGATATTTGCATGGCGGCGTGGAAAACGCGTTGGGTTACTTTGGCTCTGCCAGTGGGGGAACCCTGTACACGAATATTGTGAAGCCTTAGAGCTATTTGATCCCGTAGCGTTTGATCTTGCGGCAGAGCGTAGATTCACTCATGTTGAGCAGCTTTGCCGCAGTCTTTTGTTTGCCTCCGGTTTTGCGTAAAGCCTCCATAATGCGCTCTTTATCCAGATCCTTGATATTGTGTTCTATGAGTGAACCTCCCAAGTGTTTATTGCGGCGGAAAGCATCGATGTTATCCAGAATATCCGCACTCCAGATGGGTTCATAATACAGGATAAAAATGCGCTCTATGATGTTTTTGAGTTCACGCACATTTCCCGGAAAATCGTATATGCTAAGGCGCTCGTAAAAGGAATCGCGGATCTGGGGCAAGCGTTTGCCTGCTTCCCGGGCAAAGCCATGGGCAAATTGATCAACTAAGAGCGGGATGTCTTCCTGACGGTCACGTAGGGGTGGGATATTGATCTCCAGGGTGTTTAGCCGATGCAGCAAATCCACGCGGAAGGAGTTTGACTTAAACATCTCCAATACATCGCGATTGGTCGCGGCGATGATCTTGCAGCGTATGGGCAGCTTTTCTTCTTTTCCCACCGGGCAAAAGCTCATGGTATCTATCGCGCCTAACAATTTGGCCTGAAAGTCGATCGGGATTTCAGAGATTTCATCCAAAAATAGCGTTCCCTGACCTGCCTGTTCAAGGAAACCCTGGCGAAATTCACTGATCCCGGTAAGTTTGCCGGGGGCAGAGCCAAAGAACTCGATCTCGAACATTGATGGGGAGATAGTGGCGCAATTCACCGAGATAAAGGGCCAATTCTTTTGCGGGGAACCATAATGGATCATGCGCGCCAACACTTCTTTTCCGGTACCGCTTTCGCCCAGAATCAGTACAGATGCGTCGCGGTGCAGGGATGCCAATACGGCACTGTCCAAAACCCTTCTGGCGGCATTTGAGCTTCCGGTAAAGCGTTCTGTTTGACGCTTTGAGACCTCGTGCAGCAGCTTATTGTACTTTGTTTTGATGGCCTTGGAGTCGTCCAGGATCTGTTTCAATCTGCCTTCACTCATGCGGCTGCGGGTTTGCTGCAATTCTTTTAATTGTTTTGATTTCAGATCGTCCAGGCGCCGCATCATCACATATGCGCGCAGGTAGTCCTTACGTTTTTGATAGTAAAATGCCAGAGTGCCGGTTACTTTTATCAACGGCTCCAAGAGGCGATGCTGGCGATAAAAGCGTTCGGCATCCCGCAGGCGGCGGTAGGCATCGTCCCAACGTTGCAGTCCGATCTGGGATAGGGCGATATTGGCGTTCAGATTTACCTTCAACACCATGTCGCCATTGTCCTGCAAAAGCTTTTCCGCCAGAAGCTGGTAGTGCAAGGCTTGATCCTGCATCTTAAGGCGGTTCAGTGCTTTTGCCAGGTTGTTGTAGATCTCAAACAGCAGTTTTGGCATCTTCACTTCAGAAGCTAAAAGTGCCTGTGAGCTTTTTTGGAAGAAGAGAACGGCTGCTTTATAATCTTTCAGGGCGTATTTGAGCCCGGCATAATAGAAGTTTAGCTGCACTTCAAAGATATGCAGGCGTAAATGGGATATCAGCTTGTTGCCCAGAGTGTAAAACTCCTCGCCGATCTCGTGTTTTTGCAGATGGGCACAGCAATCAAGAATGGCAAAAATCAGCTCCAACGATGCCACACTAAGCCCGTGTTGATTGCAAAGATCGTATGCCGCGCTGTAGTATGACAGAGAAAGGTCATATTTGTTGAGAGTGCTGTAGCTAAGTCCCAACCAATCCAATATGTACAGCCTCATGAAAGGATGATCTGCCCGGTTGAGCTGTTCCGCGATGGCAGGAGCCCGGGATTCCAGCACCTCCGCGTTTGAATTGAGGTAGCTCAGTTGCACGCATTCTGCCATGGTCTTCATCATTATGTGTTCGCATTTTCCTGCCACTGCTATGGCTTCTTCGGCATAACTGGCAGCACTGTGGGTGTTTCCGCTTAGTCTATGGGCTCGGATAAGGGTTAGCAGATTCAGAACTTGGAGATCTGGATGAGAGCTGTCGCGGAGCTCTTTGTTTAGTAGAAAAGCCAGATCCTGGCTTTGCTCCAGCTTGAACACACACATCAGCGCGCGCGCTTTTGCAATGCGGATATGCAGAGATTCTTCCTCATCGAAAGCTCCGCCTTTCTCGTCTATGGCAAGGTAAATAACCGGATCACGAAGCATTAGCAAAAACTGATGCAGGACGGCAGCGAGGTTTTCGTTCTCCATTAATCAACTATTCCTTTCATAGAGGCACTTTCTGAGCATAGTGGTCAAGATGTCAATAGAATTCTACTTTCGCAAGAGCAGATAGATAAAAAAGGGACAACCTACGGCGGCTGTGATCACGCCTACCGGTAGCTCAATACCGCTGAGATTCTTTGCCAGGAAATCCGCTCCCAACAGGAATGTGGCACCAAACAGCAGACTCGCGGGGAAGATTTGCTTCTGATTTGTAAAACCCATAAGACGCAGGATATGCGGTGTAATGAGTCCCACAAAACCTATGATGCCGGCATAGGAAACCACTATGCCTACCACCAGAGAACTTACAAAAAATATCTGCTTGCGCAAGCTTTCCACTTCGATGCCCACACTGGCAGCGTAGAGATCGGAGCTGCTGAGGATATCCAGAGCCCTGCTTTTCATAAACAGCCAGGCCAGCAGCAACACTATGATCCCTGTCAAAGCCAGAAAAATGCTGTATTCGCCCCGGTTGAAGATGCGTCCCAGATTTCCCATCAAGGTGCCAAGGATCAAGACTGTATCCTGCCGGTTCAGATACATCATCAGAGAGATTCCTGCAGAAAAGAACATACCCACTATTACGCCGGCGATGATCAATCTGCGAGGATCGAAGCCGCTGCGGGTTTGAGCCAGTCTCCACACCAGGAGCATGGTGAAAATAGCTCCGATGAAGCCGCCCAGTGGCATCAGGATTAGCATGCCCAACACGGCAAAAAGGATGCTGCCAAAGGCTGATCCCGAAGATATGCCCAGCACATAGGGTTCGGCCAGGGGATTGCCCAGCATCAGTTGATACACGGAGCCGACAGCTGCCAGACTCATCCCGGTTAAAACGGTCAGGAGCAAGCGCGGAAGACGAATCTGGGCTATGATGTAGCCACCGGGATTGCCCCAATTCAGGTATAGGATAGCGAGTCCCGCTCCACACAGAGCGATAAGGATCAAGAAGATATAGCGCTTCATTGCGTATCTGCCCGCCATTCTTCATAAAGCGCGGCTAATGCCCGCATACCTTCCACGCAGCGGGGTCCAGCACGTTGGATGAGATCCGGATGAATGTCTTCTTCAAAATATATGTGCCGGTTTTTGATGGCGGGGATCCTATCCCAACCCTTGCGCGTTACGATGTTATCCTTTGTATCCCGGCTGTAGCATATCATCATGTCCGGTGCTGCCCGGATCACCGCTTCTGCTTTCACCCGGGCATAATCCCGCTCCAGGCGGTCAAAAACATTGTTTCCTCCAGACAGCTCAATGAGTTCACCCACAAAGGAATTGTCTGCCACACTCATCAGGGGATCACGATAGATTTCCAGATACACTCCCGGTCTTGACTTGCCCGCCGCAGAGTTTTTGATGGTGGTGATAGAGCTTTCCAATTCTTGCTTTAGATCTTCAGCTTCACTTTCTTTGCCGATCAAGCGGCCAATGTGCAGGATCTCTTGCAGCATCTCTGCCACAGTGCGGGGATAGGAACGATATACCTCGATGCCCAACTTTTGCAGATCCAGAGAGATGGCTTCTTGTTCCAAGCCGCTGGTAAAGACAATCTTCGGGGCCAGGGAGATTACTTTTTCCATATCGATGGCACCAAAATCCCCCACTAGTTCTTTGCCTTTCAGAGTTTCGGGATAGTCGCATTCCCGGGTGATCCCGATTACATCTTCGGCTGAGCCCAGGGCGGCGATGATTTCAGCTGTTTCAGGGGAAAGCACCACATATTTATCCCTGTTTTCCGGGGACTGCTTTTGGCAAGATATTGCCAATAACAACAGCATCATACAAAGTAAGCGCCAGGTGATGACTTTCATAAATCCTCAATGTGAAATCGATACAATCCATAGCGATTGCAGGCGTGAATCCGTCAAGCGCAAAATGCCAGACGATGCCATTAATCTGTCGAAAACTAAGTGGGAAAACCGGCCCGGATGCATAGCTTTTTGCGATCAACGGGGCTGCATAAAGCCGGGCTTTGCGTTGTGGAATTTTTTCGGGATGCGGCTTTTAGCTGTACTCTGACCGCCTGTACAATTCAGCGAGCGCTCCCGCAATTTGTGATAACTCGTGCAAGATAGTGGACAGAAAATAGAGCAACAAAGTTTCACTCCTCCACGATCGCTCCAATCCGCGCTTTAATCTGCCAATATCTGCATGAATCTATTGCTTTAGGACAGATCATCTCATGGTCTCACTTTGCTCTGGGTATAAAGCCATGCCGAAGCAGATATCAAGGCGTTCCCATCGAGTGAGCACCCGATGAAAACCGGATAATATCTCGTTCGGCACAGCGTGAAACTAAGGGGGGGAATACCACAATGAACACAAAGCTTGACAAATATGTGAGCAGCGAAAGTCTGATATAACTGATGATTGTAGCGGATAGGGAGAGGAAATGACAAGATCACACAAGGCACTGGATACAGTGTTGATTATCTTAGCTTTGCTTAGCAGCTTGATCCTGGTGGCGTCCGCGATCCAACTATTGCGGGGTGGAGATGTGTTGCAGACCTTTACCCAATTCACCATGCAGATCATTTATGTGATCTTTGCCCTCACAGTGATTCTCATCATTATCATCCTGGTGCTGGAAAATTCATCTCCGGTGCACACTCTGGCATGGATAATGGTGCTGATCTTTTTGCCGGTAGTGGGCTTTGTATTCTATCTGTTTTTTGGTAGAAATTGGCGCAAGGTAAAGCTATTCAATCAAAAAGAACTGATGGATAAAGAGATATTGGAGGAGTTTGGTTTCCCCTTTCCCACTGTAAGCTCGAGCCGGCTGCAGGATGGGCTGGAACACAAGCTGTATAGCTTGTTGAAGGCGAATAGCAAGGCTATCCTGACCGATAGAAACAGTATAGAGCTGATCAGCGATACAGGGATCGCCTTTGCCGCCATCTGTGATGCGATCGCAGTGGCAAAACATCACATTCATCTGGAGTATTTTTCCATCGCTGCAGACAGTACCGGCAACTACCTGAAAGATTTGTTGATCAAAAAAGCAGTTGCCGGGGTTCAGATTCGTTTTATATATGACGATGTCGCCTGCTGGAAACTGCCCCGCCGCTTCAAACGCGAGCTGCGGGAGGCGGGAGTCCAATTTGTGCCTTTCATGCCGGTATGGATTCCGCTTTTGAATAGCCGCATGAACTATCGTAATCATCGCAAACTGGTGATTGTTGACGGCAAAAAGGCTTATCTGGGTGGTTTAAACATCGGCGATAAATACCTTGGGAAAGATCCATATTTTGGCTATTGGCGAGATTCTTTGGGCATCTTTGAGGGTCAATGCATCCTCAGTTTGCAAGCTATCTTTATGGTAGACTGGTACTTTGTAAGCAAGGAAAACCTTTTCAAGGATGAGAATTTCAAGGGCTATTTCTGCGACGAAGCCATCAACGCAGTCAAGAACACGTCCCCGGTTCAGGTGCTGGCCAGTGGTCCCGATACAAACCACGCCAACATATTGCAATTGTATTTTTTGGCCATTGCCAATGCCCAATACAGTATCCGGATTACTACGCCCTATTTGATTTTGAACGAAGCTCTGTTGATGGCTTTGAAGACGGCAGCAATCAGCGGAGTAAAGGTACAGATCATCCTGCCGGCAAAGCCCGACCATTTCATCGTCTATTGGGGCTCGCGTTCCTATTACGAGGAGCTTTTGGATGCCGGAGTGGAGATCTATGAATACAGTCGCGGTTTCATGCATGCCAAGATATTGATCGTGGACAGCGAAATATTGGGCTTGGGTACGGCAAACATGGATTTGCGCAGTTTCAACCACAATTTTGAACTGACTGCTTTGGTTTACGACGATAAGATCGTGGATAAAGCCAGTGATGCCTTTAGCCGGGATATCGCGTTCTCGAATCGCGTGGATATAGTGGAATTTGAAAAAAGAGGCTTGATAGTACGCAGCAAGGAATCCATCTGCAGGCTGTTTTCACCGCTTCTATAAGGAATCATTATGGAAATAAAAGTTGTAGAATTTATCTCTGACATCATCGATAGCGCCTTGGAGAGCATCACGGAGCGCTGCATAATGGTATTCCCCACCAGGGCGGCGGCAGAGCTGGCCCGCTCCCGTTTCGAGCCCCGGTGGGCGCTGCAGGATGTGAGCTGGCTGACAATGGAAGATTTTAAGACTATTCTGCTGGCAGAAGAGAAAGCGCTGTTGGAGGACGAAAAACGCCTTCTGGCCCTGTATCAGATCTTGGAAGAGAAAGATAAGGAACGCTTTCATATCCGCTCCTACGGCGATCTGGTAAATTGGGGCACAAATCTCTTTCACTTTATGCAGGAGTTTAATGAGGCAAACAAAGGCGTGGACGACTTGCTCTCCCTTTGTGAGGATCAGAGCCTTTTCCTGAGAGCCTGGCAAGAAGTTCACATCGCACACATTCATGCCATCTTGCAGCGTTACAAGGAATTCATCGAAGCCCGAGGCTTTGGTGATCGCATCTTCAGATTGCCTTTGCATGAAGTGAGCATTCCCTGGCAGGATCAGCGCATAGTGCTCGTTAATCAATTCTATTACAGCAAGTTGGAGCAGGAACTGGTTTTAAGATGTGAAGAAGCCCACAATGATGTGATTTTGTATTACCATGAGGCACGCATTGAGGGGGAGCACTGGCAAATGCCGGTCTTCCGGCCGGAAGAAAGCAGTGCTGTGAAGGGGCTGGAAGATAGATTAAGGATTGTGGAATGCGATAGCGAGGAGCAAGCTGCGCTGGCTTTTCTGGCAGCCAATGAAGCTCGGGAGGAGGCGGTGATAATCGACGCAAACTTCCGGACTAAGGCATATTCCGTGCTGTTCGACGATTCTATCTTGAGCCCGGCTCAGACTCTTCCCATTACAAACAGCCTGCTATTCCGCTTTTTGAGCATGCTCAACGAGATTGTGCAGTCTCAGACAGGCAGCCCGGATTTTGTGCCCTTGCGCATAATGACATGCTACCTTTGCGATCCCGCGATTCCTCCTTTGTTGGTGCAGGATTGGGACAAAACAAGGCAACTTAGGCTGGAGGATGAGATCTTCGCTTTGGCGGATGAAGAGGTTCTGTATCTGGACATCAACCCAAAGGCTCAGTTTGAGCGTGACCCTGTTTACGCGGAGAAATACCGGCTATTGGCACAGATATGCTCCCGAGCATTTGCTTTTGCAAGCGAGATCCTGAATCTGAACAGCATCAGGGAACTGAGTGAGATGTGTGCCAATGCTCTGAATCCACAGCAGTTTTGCAGCCGGGAAGAGCTGGATAAGACGGATGTTTTGGAGCAATACTGGACAGCGCTGGCAAACTTTATGGGATCAGAAACTTTGGGCATCGTGGCAGATTGGCGCGATATCTTCCAGCATCCCGGAGCCGGAATATTTGGCTTGTGGTTGGATTTCCTAAAGCCGGCTCTGCTGCACTATCATACGGCGAAACGTTCACAACCCGGCTGGGAAGTAAGCAATCTGTTGGATTGCCGCAATCGGAGCTTTCGGCATGTGGCCTTTCTGCAATTGGTGGAAGGAGTCATACCACAGGCCCCGGGTGCCGTGTGGCTTCTGAACGAGGGCCAACGGGCGCGTTTGGGCCTACTGAGTTATGAAATCATCCGAAATTGGGAACACTACTATTTCTTCCGCTTATTACTCACGGCGCAAAGCGTCCAAATCTATACATATCGCAATATGGAGCAAAATCTGAAACCCAGCAGTTTCATCGGTGAGCTCTTGCAATGGTGCCCGGCATCAGTGCAAAAAAGTAAGATTCTGGCTGCGGCGATATTTGGAGCCTACAAGAATCCAAGCCGGGAATCTTTGGCTGCTGCCATCGGAAAAAGCTCCATCTTTCAGCATAAAAACGATACTGACTTCTGCGTGCTGCCCGGGGATCCACAAAAGGATTTTGGCTCCGAGTCTGAGATCAGATTTTATAGCTATGACATCGCCTTACTGGCTCGGAACCCCTTTGTGTGGTACATCCAAGCCCTGCGCAGGCTAAGTTCCCGCAAGACCGAGCTCAAAGAAAGCGTAAGCCCTATCCTCTTTGGCACTCTGATGCACAGCTATTTCAGCGAGATCTTGGGCAAAGATCCCGTGCGATACAGCTCGGCAAGCGCACTCAAAGAAGCATTTACGAATATGGACCGGCTAAAGCTTGCCCTGCAAAGCCTTAGTAATAGCAGCGAATTCTACTACAAGATACCAAAGAACTACAATGAGGAATTTCTCAACAGTATCATCAGCGAGCGTCTGGCAATTTCTATGAAAGAGTTCTATTACAGATTTTTGCTGCCCCGTTTGCAGAATACAAGTTTCGAACTGATCCCCGAAGGCGCGCGGCCGGAAGATGAGAAAGCCTTCAAAGAGCTGTGCAGAATAGAGTATGAGGGGAAAGAGTATGTACTGAAGATCAAAGGGCGGGCGGATCTGCGGATCCACAGCCCCCAAATGCGCTATATCGTAGATTTTAAGACCGGGAGCGCAAACTCGGCTCAATTGTTGTTCTATGAGTGGTTTTACGAGCTTATCGAGCATCCGGAGCGTGCAGAGCAGTTGAAGTCCTGTTTTTGGATGATTCTGGATATGCAGGTGAATGCCAAAGAAACGGTTAACGAGAAAAAGCGCCTCAGCTATCCCGCAGACACCCGCGAGCTTCTCTTGGAATGCTTCAACCGGGGATATGCCACAGGCAGGAAATCCGAGGATCGGCATATGTTGAAAAACATCAGCCGCAGCGATCTGATCATAGAGAGGGAGGAGAATTGAAACAGTTCCAAAATGCCATCATTACTGCCAGTGCCGGTACCGGGAAGACCTATCGTTTATCCCTGGAATACATTGCTCTGATCCTGAAATACTATGAGCATCCGGATTTTCAGCTGGATTCGATTCTCGCACTTACTTTCACTCGCAAGGCCACCGCTGAGATTAGAGAACGCATAGTAACAAACCTGGAAGAGCTGATCCAAAAACCGGATAGTGATCTGATACCCTCCTTGCGCCGCTTTGTCCCGGGCGACGAAACCAGGCTTACAATGCGAGAAAGCAACATCCTGCTATCGGCATGGCAAGAGATCTCGCAAGACATGCAAAAGCTGCAGATCATGACCATAGACAGCTACACAGGCAGCATCTTTCGCAATATCGTGAGACCAATGAAGAGCATTGATAGCTTCGAAATCGACGAAAACGCGGTGGACAAGCGCATGCCGCTCTTGCTGGATCACCTGATGAAACCGGAATTTCGCGTGCGCATCAATAAACTGCTGTCTCGCAAGGTCCAGCGCAGTATGGACGATTATGCCAAGTTTTTCAAAAGTATGATCTACAACCGCTGGTTGTTCTACCTTATCTCCAGTCGCTGCAAGCTTCATCGTCCCTATCAGGAGCAGCCTCGCAAGGGCTTTAAGGATGCCATCAGCCGTCTGGCGATGGCAATGCAAGCAGGGATCAAAGATCCTGCCAAGAATAGCTTCGCGGACCTCTTACTTACGGACATGCGACGCCTTTTGATCAGCGATCCACAGAGCCCCGCAGACTTTTGTGCAGCACTGGATATGATGTTGCAAAGCCCGGTGGACGCCATGAAGCTTTTCAATGTCTTCAAGAAAAAGGTATTCATCAGCAAAAGAGCATTGAGCAAAGAAGCGCAAGAGGGCTGTTTCGCCCTTTACGAAGAGGCTCTGATGGCTCTGGCAGAAGACCTCTACTATCGCTACTTTTTGCCTGAAGAGCAAGAGATAAAAGACATTTGGGAGATTATCCTGAAGGAATATGATGCGCTGATCTATCGCTATAAAAACATGAGCTATCAGGATATCGCCTGGTTTACTTTCGAAGCACTATTCAGCAACCAACCGCCGGAATTTGATTTTGACGACGAAAACTCGGCCAACGAGTTCTATATGTTCCTGAGCCATCGCACCCGCTTCATGCTCATCGATGAGTTTCAGGACACTTCGCTTATTCAGTTCAATATGTTGCGTCCCATCATGGAAGAAATCAGCGCGGGCATGGGGAGCAAAGATTTTGGCGGATTGGTGGTGGTGGGCGATGAGAAACAATCCATCTTTGGCTGGCGTGGGGGAGAACGCGATCTGCTGCTGAATCTGACCAGGATTATCCCGGCCTTAAACGAAGTGGTGCCGGAAGCCTTAACCAGATCCTGGCGCTCGGGAAGCGATATGATGGATTTTATCAACGCCATCTTCAGCGATCCAGATCTGGAAGATGCACTGAAACAGCGAGCTATGAATTGGCCATATTCCCAGATCGAATCGGCTATTGGCAATGTCGACACCACGATCGAAGTGCGTGCGATGCCCTACAGCGTCCATTATAAGACCGGCTACAAGGTATATGAGTCCTTTGTGGATGAGATGATCCTGCCTGAATATGAGAGTGATAGAAATGCCGAGATCGCTATTATTTGCCGCAAGGGCGACCAGCTGGCCACTGTGCAAATGCTTTTGGAAGAACGAGGTGTGCAGGGAGTGTTTCAGCCCAGCGCGCCCATAACCGAGCATCGGCTGGTAGCCCCCCTCATTAATTGGCTGCGTTTTGTATGCTATGGTGATTGGCTGGATTTCCTCGCTTTTACGCGTTCGGATTATCTGCTCTTGGAGAGTGCCGCCCTCAAAGCCACAATCGATGCCATCGCGAATTACGAGCAGGCAGGGGATAAGGGGATAAAACCGGATTTCTCGCCGTATCCCGCCATTGCAGAACTGTACGAAGTGGCTCAAAGCATGAGACAAGAATCTCCTTACCGGATCTTGCGGGGAATTACCGGGATATGTATGAGCAATGTAGAAAGCATCCCGGAGAGGGATTTGCTGAATCTTCAGGCCTTTCTGAATATAGCCGCCCAGTGGGAGATCAATGGAGCCGGTCAGGGCTTGAAGATTCCGGATTTTCTGGGTTTTCTGGCAGAGAACGTGAATCAAGAAGGCTTTACGCAAGTAAGCATAGAAGGCAAAGGCGGCATTCAACTGCTCACCATTCACAAATCCAAGGGTCTGCAATTTGATAAGGTGTTTGTGTTGTATAATCTGAGTACAAAGAAGCAATACGAGAAAGATTTCTATTGGGCAGTGGATTATAGCGACGATCATTTCAAGGACATCAAAGACTACGCGCTCAGCTTCCATTTCGCGTCCCTGTTGCCCTACAGCCCTGCCCGCGAGCTGTGGGAAAACAAAGAAAAGCAGGCCTGGTTGGAAGAGCTGAACAACCTCTATGTGGCATTTACCCGCGCCAGGAAAAACCTGCATATTCTCTTCAGCTATCACAAAAACGGAAGCTGGCAGGAATTTATGGATAGTAAAGAGGAAAGCTTCAGTTTACCGATCGTATTGGCAGATGCCTGTCTGCGCTATTTTGATCCTGAAGAAGGCCTCCCCAATGGCTCTTTTCGCAGATTCAGGAGCTATCCGGCGGAGACTCAATCTGTGGGCAAAGAAGCTGAGGCAGAGCAGACGCAAGAACCGGTTTTGCATCTGGCAGAACCAAAGGGCATTCCCTGGGATAGCGCGCTGCCCAATCCTAAGTTTGATCTCGATTACAAGAAAGTGTATCTGGACAAACGGCAAGCATTGTATGGTGATCTGGCACACTACTACCTCAGTTTCATCTGTTATGACCGGCCCGAAGAGCATCAGCGGGCGCTGCGTGAATCTATGCAGCGCTATGGCTCGCTTTTGGGAGAACAGAAAATAAGACGCGTGCTGAGCGAATTGGTAGATGAAATCCGCAAATACAGCTATCTGTTTGATCCAAAATACGATAAAGTGTATACAGAATTTGCCCTGGGTCATTACAGGGTGGATCGCCTGATGCTCGATACTGCCGCTGCTGAAGCCGTTTTGATAGATTACAAAACCGGAGGCATAGCAGAAATCGATCAATTGGAGCGCTACCACGATGCTTTGGCCGCCCATACGGCTCTCAAGGGCTATAAATTCAGCATGCACTACGTACAAGTAGTTCTTAGTTCTTAGCTGGGGAGTGCTACGCTTTGATTGAGACTTGAAAATTGAGAATTGATAGCTAATTTACGATTTTCGATTAACAATGTACGATTAGTTACTGGAGCGCAGGGTCACCCAAACCCCGGAGGGGTGATATTTGATAGAGCGGGGTGTGAACCCCGGGTCTATGCGTGATATTGGCCGTTTTACTCAATACCCTCCCTCTTCCCAGCCAAGAATCGACGGTTCTTGGGGCCGGGAGGGGGGGGGATTAAATACAATAGTATTTTTATTCTCATAGATTTATCCCGGGGTTCCGCTTCGCTCACCCACAAAATTGCGCAGCCAAATTGTGGTGTGAAGAGTGAATTTTGAGGTAGCAAAAAACCCCGGCTCAGATGAACCGGGGTGATATATTGGAACCTGTTCAGGTTCGGGATTTTATTTGGAGAGCAGCATCTTGCGGGTGACTGCTTTGCCGTTGTTTTGAACACGTACAAAGTACAATCCGCTAGCTACGTTATCACCGGAATTGTCGGTGCCGTTCCATACAATGCTGCTAGAGCCGGCGGTCATTTCCTTGTTCAGCAGGCTGCGTACTTCCTGACCCTTCAGGTTGTATACCTTCACGCTGGTTTGTCCATTCTGGGGAACGGTGAAGGATATAGTGGTTTCTGGGTTGAAGGGGTTCGGATAATTGCTGGCACTCAAAGTAAGCACGGGGCTCACGTTTGAATTGTTCGAGCTGCTAACCTGAACGATCGCGCGGATCATAATCTCACCATCTTCATAAGGTGTCCAACCGGTACCCATATTGGTGTAGCTGAAGCCGTTTGTGCTGGAGTCTACGCCAATCGCTGAGTGGTTCGGAGTTTCCATCAGAGCTACGAAGAATTCGCCATTGTCTACGATTCTTTCGTCGGGAACTTCGATGTAGTTCCATCCGGGAACGATGCTTGCGGAGGGATACTGAATCTGGCCGCCAACAATGGTTCCGGGTAGTCCGGTTACGGAATCTTTCTCGTATAAGCGAATGACGAACTGCGCAGTATTGAGAGTCTCCACATAGATTTTTATATACTTGATGGTTACGGTATCGCCGGCGAATTCGTCGTGCAATACAGCCATCTGTCTGGAAGAACCCAAGCTCAAGCCAAATTCGGCACTGCCATCGTCATTTACGGTTTCCACGTGATCTTCTGGAACTATAAACACAACCTGGGTGTTTGAAGCAGAAGACTCATATTCGCCGTACATAGCTGTTACATAGTAGTTATGCGGTCCACCGCTTACGTTTGTGTCTGTATATGTAGTTACAGAGCCGGCTACTTCGCTTATAAATTCGCCGTCGCGATAGATCTTGTAAGCGCCTACATCGCGGTGATTGCGACTAATGTTTGCTTTGGCAAATTCACCAGTGGCAAAGTGTTGATTTTCGGGAAGCTCACCCATCACGTATTCGCGGCCTTCAGCATCGGCAACATATACTCTGATGTTCCAGTTTCCGGCAATGTCTGCCAGAGCGGTAAGGGTAGACCAGCTGCCCATATTGATCCAGTTTCCATAACCTTCCACTGTGGCAGAGCCGTCATCGATACCGGCGGGATAACCGGTAAGAGCGTTGCTGCGGTATCCGGCCATGATTGTGGTTGCAGCCGGAATGGTGAATGGTGTGGCAAGGGTTACTTCGTTCCAGGCGCCAATAGTGACAGTGTCAACTGCTTGATCCACTACCAAGGTAGACTGATTGCCGGTCCAAATGCGAACAGAATAATCGCATTGGGCTTCGTTCGGCCAGAATTGGATTTTGGTGATATTCATGCCCACATAGGGATAGATGCTGTTTACATCGCCCAGGGCATCCCATTTGGCTGCTACGCTGAAATCGGCTACGCTTCCGGTTCCAATGGCATCATAATTGTCGCCATCATAATGGATCCAGCCTTCTTCTCCACCGCCGCCGCCGCTGCCGGGAGCATCCCAGTTCAGGGTCACGTCGGCTTCGTTTACTTCAGCTGCGAGATTTTCAGGAGGAGCGATAAATACATCGTTGTATATTCTGAAATCATCAATCATCATACCGGTGCCTATAGGGGCATCATCGTCGGATTTGAAATACCAGCGGAATTTTACGGTTTGACCGGCAAAGTCGCTGATGTAACCATCGAGAGTATAGGCTTCAACGGCTGAAATCCAGGCATCTGGAGTGTCGACATACACGTAGTTGCTACCATTGGGATCGGCATAAGGATTGCTCATGGCATTCCATGTCACTCCGTTGTCGGGAGAGATTTCCCAGCCCCAGTAATCCAGGATAGACAGGGGAGCAGAAGCGCTGTAATCAGCATCTTCAAAATTGCCCATGATCATGAAGTCGGCTCTGATATCGCCATCATTGGGAAGAGTGATCGAGGGGCTCACGATGTAGTTCAACATATTGGGATTGTAGGTATTGGCATTATTTTGGTTTTTCATCACGTGAGTTGGTGACGGTGCGGAGGCTTCAGTAGCTAGATGCCACAGCTGTCCACCGATGGGAACCAAACTGCTCCAGGTCATGTCGCCATCGTCCACGCCATTGTTGCTATAACCGCCAAAAGCGATGTCATCTACCATGAAACCAAACATATCAGGTTGGTCTGAAGTGTTGTAAGCAGGGTCACTGGCAAAAGCGAAACGAATCTTTACGCTTTGACCCACATAGGCGCTAAGGTCAAAAGATGCTGGTGTCCATGTATTGGTGATGCCACCCCAACCGGGAACGCCGGGACCTTCGCCATGTTCGCTGCCGAAAGCATATGAGCTTTCGAAGTGATAGGCAGGGCTGCCGGTAATAACGGTCCAAGTGGATCCGCCATCAGTGGAAATACGGATGTTTGCGGAATCCCAACCGTCGTATTCACCGGTGCCGCCTACTTCTTCCAGACCAAGTTTCAACTTGAAAGTAAGGGTTGCGTTATCGGCAGTAAGCGTGCGGGCAGGAGTGTCCAACACGAGATACTGGTGATCATAGTATCCACCGATGTTTGTGCCTGATGCCAGAGCGGGATCGCCCATCCACCATGCGTTACCCTGAGTGCCACCATCGTCATAGATATGCCAATTGTTCGGGCTCTCAGTACCATCGTACATTTCCCAGCCTTCGAGGCCGGATTCAAAGTCTTCTTGATATGCTACCACTTCGTAGGCAAAAGCACTACTAACCAGCAGCATAAGGGCCAATATAACAAGCCAATTCTTTTTCATTGATCCTCCTATAGATCAAGGGATTATTCCATGTTCAGCAATATATGCGGACTGCGAGTTTTTGTCAATGTTTTTTCGCAATCTGCATACATTATACTCTAATATTATGTACTAGTTCACATCAAGTATACTGCAACCTGTATAGGTCATAGTACAGGCCTTTTTTGTCCAGAAGATCAAAATGAGAGCCTTCTTCCACTATCTTGCCTTTGTGCAACACAATGATGCGATCCGCGTGTTGAATGGTGGAAAGCCTGTGTGCGATTATGATGGAAGTGCGGTCTTTGATGATCTTTTCCAAAGCATCCTGGATCAAAAGTTCGGTCTCGGTATCGATATTGCTGGTGGCCTCATCCAAGATAAAGATGGAGGGATTGTATGCCAGCACCCGCGCAAAGGCGATCAATTGACGTTGTCCGGTAGAGAGTGTGGCCCCGCGTTCCATCACAGGTTCATTATACCGGTGGGGCAATTGGCTGATGAATTTATCTGCGTTCACATACTTTGCCACCTGACGGATCTCATCTTCGCTCATATCGGAATTGTTCAGAGCGATGTTTTCGCTGATGTTTCCACTAAAGATAAACACATCCTGTTGCACGATGCCCACATTGGAGCGAATATCTTTCAGGCCGTATTTTTTCAGCTCTTTGCCATCGATGAGGATGCGCCCTTTTTGATAGGGATACATACCCAGGATCAGGTTTACGATGGAGGTTTTTCCGCTACCGGTGTGGCCCACCAGAGCTATCTTCTCGCCGGGTTTGATCTTGAAACTGATGTCTTTGAGCACCCATTCATCGTGATTGTATGCCAGCCACACATTTTCAAATTCGATCTCTCCATCCAGTTTGGCGCCGGTTACCAGGTCGTCCCGATAGTCGTCCGGTTCCAATTCCATCAGGTCAAATATGCGTTCCGCTCCAGCCAGAGCGCCCTGCAACACATTGAATTTCTCGCTAAAATCGTTGATGGGCTCAAACAACTTCCGGATGTATTGGGTAAATGCCATCAGCAAACCGATAGTGATGGCATTGTGCAAAATCTGCCCGCCGCCGTACCAGATGATGATGCCCACCGCTATCTGCGAAGATACATGGATCACGGGACGGAAAAAGGCGAAGAGCTTCAATTGCTTCATTGAAGTCCCAAAGTACTTTTGGTTGATGTTCGAGAATTCATCCCGCTTGTTGCTGTATTGATTGAAGAGCTGGATGATCTTTTGACCGGCAATGTGTTCCGCCAGAGTAGCATTCAACTGAGCCAGATGTTTGCGTACTTCGCGATACAAGACCCTGGTCTTGCTTCTGAAGATGGCGATGATCCAGATCACCAGTGGTAAGATTGCCATGCTCACCAGCGCCAACTGCCAGTTTAGAACCAGCATCAGAGCCACAATCGCAATGATCAGGATCACGTCCTGCACGATCGTGATCACTCCGGAAGCCAGCATCTCGTCTATGGAGCGGATGTCGTTTGTGACCCTGGTAACCAAGCGTCCCACGGGGTTCTTATCAAAGAATTGGGTCGGCATCTTTTGCAAGTGGGCATACACGTCGTGACGCAGGTCGTTCATAGCCCTCTGTGCGAAGGTAGTGGTCATCACTGCCTGAGTGTATCCGCTGATGAAGCGCACGATGATGATACCCAGATACAGCAGCGCCAGCCAGAGCAAAGCTGTGGATGAATTTTGCCGCACTTTCAAGCGTTCATTGCGGGGCAGTTCCATCATCTTTTCGCGGGAAACGGCAATCCGACCGTCGCCAATGCGGAAAAAGCCTGATAGTGCTTGAATGCCATCTTTAGGATTGTCATCCAGTTGCATATATTTCAAGAGCAGTTTTTCATTTGTGGGATTGTCATCTACCAAAAATACCGTGTGCGGGCTGATGTATCCCTGCTCTTCCAGACTTTTTAGGTGCGGAAGGTCCATCTTGTTCCTATCCGCGGCGGAGATCACCACAAAATGCGCATTTTCGTACTTGTATTCTTTCAGTTTTAGCACCTTGTAGCGATCCATAAATTCATGATACATTGCGTCATCAGTGAAGATGGCAATGCTGCGGTCTGAAACGATATGATCATCGATGGCGGTAGTCTGGATCAGGGGCAGGATCAATTCCGCCACAGTAACCAGCATCAATACAAAGAAGGATATGATGACCCATTTCAGATATGGCTTCAGATAGTGGGCCATTTTGCCGTACAATCTGCGATCGTAGATCTTTCCTTTGATCTCATCGCTGCTGAAGCCGCCGTGTCCGTGTCCGTGCATCATTGTCCCGCCTCCTCGTCTTCCAGCCTTGCCCGGATGCGCTGCTTCTCGTAGAGATCGCGATATATACCGCCGGAGCGCAAGAGGGAATCGTGGTTACCCCGTTCTTTGATCACACCATCGGTAAGCACGATGGTTCTGTCCGCGTGTTGGATGGAGGAGATGCGATGGGCGATGATGATGGTGGTTTTGCCGCGTCTGGCCTCGATGAGGCGTTCCAGGATCTGGCGCTCTGTCTTTGTATCTACTGCCGAAAGGGCGTCGTCCAGAATAAGGATTTGAGGATCGGTCAACAGGGCTCGGGAGATTGCCACCCGCTGTTTTTGCCCCCCGGAAAGGGTGATGCCGCGCTCGCCGACCATGGTCTCAAATTTATGTTCAAATTCCATTATCTCGTTGTATACACTGGCAATCCTTGCTGCTTCATATACTGCATCCAAGGGCTGGGAGGGATTGCCCAGACGGATGTTGTTGGCAATGCTGTCGCTAAACAGGAAGATGTCTTGCGGTACCAGTACCATATCCCGGCGCAGCACTTCCAGCGGGATGCGATGTACTTCGTTGTCATCTATATAGATGCTGTTTTTGGGCGGATTGTAGATGCGCACCATAAGCTCGATCAGACTGGTCTTGCCACAACCGGTGGGGCCCACGATGGCCAGAGTTTTGCCCGCTTCGATGCAAAACGAGATATCTTTGAATATCAATGGCAACTCGTCTTCATAACGAAAGCTGAGGTTTTTCACGGTGATATTGCCTTCCAGCTTGCTTATGTTCGGATTGGCCAGCTTGTCGTCGATCTCCGGTACCACTCCAAAGATCTCGTTCAAGCGCTTCAGTGAAGCCGTTCCGCGTTGATACATATCCACGATCCAGCCGATGGCGATCATTGGCCAGACCAACATCCCCAGATATTGGAAGAAAGCGATGAATCCACCTATGGTGATGTCCCCTCCTATCGCCGCGCGTCCACCGAAAAATAGGGTTATGATCATCGAGCAGGCGATGATGAAGCCCTGGAAAGGATGAAAGAAGCCGGCGATCTTTGCCATGGAGATGTTCTGGTTCATATAGTCCCTGCCCACCTCATCGATTTTGGCCAATTCAGACTTCTCCTGACCAAAGGCTTTTACGATGCGGATGCCGGAGATGCTTTCCTGGATCTTCCCGCTCATGGCGGAAAAGCTGGCCTGTACCAAAGCAAAGCGCTTGTGCATCTTTTTGCCAAAATAGGCGATAGTCACCGAAAGAATCGGCATGGGAATGATTGCCAGCAAAGTGAGTCGCAGGTCAATGGAGACCATAAACGAGAAACTCGCAATGGTCATCAGAACAATATCCATCGCCGCGATCAAGCCCATTCCAAAAAGCATGCGCACCGAATTCAGATCGTTGGTGGCATGAGCCATCAAGTCTCCGGTTTTGCTCTTGTTAAAAAAATTCTGCGAGAGCTTCAGCAGATGATTGTAAAAATCCTGCCGCAATCCTTTTTCAATTCTGTGAGAATTTCCGATGATCAGCATACGCCAGAAGAAGCGCAATACCATCACCGCCAAAGACAGGCCGATGATGAGCAGCGCGATCAGGCCAAGGCCCATTTCGTCGATCTGACGGGCTTGAATATTGTCTATGGCATATTGCATCACCTTGGGGGTGATGAGTTGCACTACATCCACCAATATCAGCATGATGATGCCGCCCGTGATCTGGGCATAACTCTTCTTCAGATAGGGAAGAATCGTGTCGAATGTTCGCATTGGTTTTTATTTATCCTTATTTCAAAATTCCGAGAATCATGTGGCATTGCCCTGCTTGCTTGCAATCAGCCACCGTGCCACACTCATTCCTCGTGCCTTTTTGTCAAATCCTTTGTTTGGCACTCCAAGAAATCTATGGTAATCAATATACGCTATTCCCGATGCTGTAAACAGCCCGAGATATTGATTGACAGGCGCGGTCTCACCGGGGATTTTGTCCTCAAACTACATGGGAGTATCCGGAGTGAAAAAGCTTATTATCATCTGCATCTTCAGTATATGCTTGTGTCTTGGCGCCCTAGAGATCCGGTCCAGAATAGTGGATCTCTCCGGCCGAGGGATAGCTTATGCCACCATTCAAGCCGGAAACAGCTTTGTATTTAGCGATGCTGAGGGTTTATTTCACTTGCAAACAAGAGCAGATACTCTGATAGTCTCCCGCATTGGCTACCAAACCAGAACTGTGGCTACAGCCACCATCGGGGCCACAATCATGCTGGAAGCGGATCCCGTCAATATGCCCATCATTCGGGTATATGATCGCTACGACCGCGGCAGCTCGGCGGCGCTGGATGCACGCAGTATCCACCCCGATACGAATTCCGGACTGCGCACCGTGGGGGATATACTGCTGGATCAATACATAATGGATAGTCCCAATACGGCGCTGAGCGGAGAAGCGCAAAACATCTCGATTTTGGGTAATCTCAGCCGCCACACGCTGGTGTTGCTGGATGGCAATCCCGTAAGCAACAGCGGTGAAGCTTTCGATTTTAGCCGCATTCCCGCCTCAGAGATCTCCCATGTGGAAATCATCAAAGGGGCCTCCTCAGTGTATGGAGGTTCCTCGGCAATCGGGGGCATCATCAATATCGTAAGCTTGAAACCCCAGACCGAGCGGAAAATGGAACTGGAGGGCGGGCTTGGTTCCTATGGTATGTATCAATGCCGGGCGCTGGGTTCGCTCAGTGGCGCCGGCTACAATCTGAGCCTGCAATACTCTCGGAATTTCGCCGAAAATGACTTCCGCTATAGCAGCACCCAAGGCTCCGGAAAGCGAGAAAATAACTCCACAAAGCAGGACCACATATTCATCAAAGCTGCTCTTGCTTCCGGGAAAAGCCAATTTGAAACCCTCATCAACTACCACAAGTTCCATCGCGAACTTCCCGGCACTGTGAACAACCTGCCCCTCTTTGACCATGCCGCCATGAAGGGGGAGGATGCCATCTATCGCCAAGCCTTCATCACCAGCGCAAAGCATTGGAACAATGAAGTCAGTCTGCAGGCAGATCACTCTTTCTCCGAATACGAAAACCTTGCTTCCAGCATTCCCGTTTACCGCTCGCATACCAAAACCAGATCGGCAAATATTCTTCTGAAGGATGCTTTTAGTCTGAACCATGATCCCTTCAGCCTGGATTTTGGCATAGAACAACGCCTTATGATGTATGGCGAAAAGAGCCTGTTTCCAGAATCTCAAGAGTGGCAACGGCCCACTCCGAAGTGGCTCACCGCTCTCTGGGCTTTCGCGCGTCATCAAAAGGATTGGGATCTCTTTACCTGGGAGCAGGGCTTTGGCATCCGTCAAGACTGGGTTTACCCCGATAAATACAGCGAAGTGTTCACTCCCCTGCGCCTGGAACAGAGCCTCACTCTGCACCTTCCCCTGGAACTCAAAGCTTATGGCAACATCGGAACGGCATATTCACTGCCGGCTTTCAGGGATATGTATTGGATGGGGGATAGCCAGGCACAGGGCAATCCCGATCTGAAAAGCGAAAGCTCCCGGGGTGGCATGATCGGTTTCAGTGCCGCCAATCGCTTCACACGTGCTTCAGCGGAATACTCCATCAGTAACATCCACGATCTCATCCGCTGGCATCAACATGATGGCTACACCTGGAAGCCTTACAACGTGGGCAAAGCGGAACTGAGAAATCTGGAACTTGGATTGTCGCTGTATCCACTCAGCTTCGTTTGCCTTGAAGGCGGGATCGTCTTTAGCAAAGCTAAAGATCGCAGCGGTTCAGCAAACAATCCTGCCAACCCCACCTATGGCAAAAACCTGCTCTACACTCCGGATATCAAAGCCGGGGCCACGCTCAAACTGCAATCGCCTCACGCAGGGGCGCAATTGAGCTATCGCTACACCGGCGAGCAATATACTACTCCCGACAATCTGATTGGCCCAATCCCGGATTTTGCTACCTGGCATCTGGGACTGTGGCTGAAAAGTCCACTCAAAATCCTGCCCCTGTCCCTGGATCTCAAGCTGGAAAACCTCAGCGATGAACGCTATGAGATCTATGCTCACACTCCGCAACCTGGTTTTAACTGGAGTTTGGGCCTTTCACTCAGCTTGCGCAAATGAGTTTTGAGATCGGGCTAAGCTTCTATTTCACGCAGATTGACGCAGATCGGGCACGCAGATTCCGCAGATTTGTCTGTCCACGAATTTACACTAATTAACACAAATTTGGCGCTTGCGCGCAATGGAGAATAGTGAATAGTGAATGGTGAATAGTGAATGGTGAATTGAGAATGCCTGCATTGCTTGTGTATCTCGTGCCTCTGGCACGTTCCCGTTATTGCGCCTCTCCTGAGGCGTCAATTATGCGGCTGAAAGCCGCACCCACACTACCCCACAAAACGGATTGAGTGCTAATCGTACATTGTAAATTGTAAATCGTAAATCGCATTGCTTGTGTATCTCGTTTCTTTCACCCCACAAAATAGCTGCGCAATTTTGCGGGG